>BFBZ01000010.1_pt322 | contig 94022 bp, 85 predicted proteins | sample 1888401 | NCBI WGS metagenome assembly BFBZ01 (sample SAMD00112614, study PRJDB3348) | symbiont metagenome | host: Chara braunii
AAGCCTAGCGCCATGCACATCGTCGCCAGCAGCGCCATTGTCATCTTGATCGGATCGCGGCGACTTACGGAGCCGCTGAGAAGGAAGCGGGCCCCGATCACGGCGACCGTGTACCAGATGAAGAAGACCGAAAAGTTCAACCCTCTCGAAATCGCGAAGGTGGTCTGGAAGTTCGTCATCGTGCTGAAGATGCACGCGCCCAGGAACACCATGATGAGCGGATATTTCGCACCCGACCCGAAGATCAGTCGCAAGGCTTCTTTTTCTCCGCCCGACAATGCGAGCGATTTCTTCGGAAGCTGATGGAGCCGCAGCGCCGCGAGATTGAAGAGCACGGCCGCGGCGAGCGCGGAGACCGTCGCGAACGCGAACAGGTGCCACTGCGGAATGTCGAGCGCGAGCGCCTCGCGCGAGGCTACCGGCGCGAGCCCCATCCCGATGGCGTAGAACGCCGACATCACGCTGAAGAAGACCGAGCGGTTCTCGTCGGTCACCAGGCTGGACAACATGATCGGCGCAATGGTGAAGGTGAGCCCCCATCCCGCGCCGAGCAGAAGCCCGCCAAGATAGTAGATCGGCGAAATTCCCTGGACGAAGGCGAAGATGGCCGCTCCGACGGCATACAGGAGCGCGCCGACGACCACACACAGATTGAGCGAGAACGCCTTGAGGAACTGATTGGCGAAACCCACGCACCCCAGGGTGCCGAAGGCGCCGGCAAGAAGGATGTTTCCGACGACGGACTCGTCTCCCCCGAGCGCCTTGATGTAGAGGGGCAAGGTGAAGAAGATGCCATATGCGGTCGCCATGCTCAGGCACCCGAGGTATACGAACAGGCGCAGAACGCCATTCCCCGAAGAGGGTGCGGCCATCGTGACACTCCAAGGCGATTTTCGTTTTCGTGCGGCGGTCCCGTCGAAAAAAGCGGGTCCGAATGGAGAAAACTTTGCAACGCCCGATACCGGATTGACAGTACCACTTGGCTAGCGTGACAAAGCCACCTTGCGCATCCCCGCAGTGCGCGCGCCAAGAGCGATCAACGTGGCCTGACGGTCGAAAGAACGCGGAAAATCCAACGCCTGCATCCCTCCTCTGCCGCTCATGACGGTCTGGTTGCAGGTTCGAACCCTGCCGGGCCCATCAACGAGAGCAAGCGCTCATGCAAGGACGGCGCGAGCCAGAGAAGCACCGCCGCAGGCCAAATCGGAGATCCGCCGTCGCTAACCGGCGGTCTCCTTGCCCAGAATGAACCGCGCTGCGCGTTCACCGATCATCATCGTCGGAGCGTTGGTATTGCCGGAGACCAGGCGAGGCATGACGGAGGCGTCGGCGACACGAAGCCCTTCGACGCCACGCACCCGCAAATCTTCCGACACGACCGTCTTGGGGTCATCGGCCGCGCCCATCTTCGCCGTGCCCGACGGATGAAACACGGTCTTGGATATCGAGCGAACATAGTCGCGGAGCGCGTCCGGATCCGCCTCGAGCCCCGGCTTCGGCAAAACGCGACGCTTGATCAAGCGTGCCAACGACGGAGCCTCGGTGATGCGGATCGCGATCTGAACGCCGCGAACGAGCGTCTCGACATCGGCCTGCTCGGCGAGCGAATTGGCAACGAACAGAGCGGCGTCGGTCGGGTTCGTTGAGCGCAACCGGACCGAGCCGCGTGATTGCGGCCGCAGGACGCAGGGGCCGATCGAGATGCCATGGCCCGGGTGAGCCGACCGGTCGGCAAAGCCATTGAATGCCGGCAGCACATGAAACTGGATGTCGGGTTCGCCCGTGCCTGCGGTGTCGACGAATCCGCCGGACTCCACCACCGTCGACGTCAGCAGACCGGTCTTGGTCAGGAGATACTGCATCATGTGGGATGCGGCCCGCAGGCCCTTGTCTTCACCGAAGATCGAAATTGGATCCTTGGTCTCGCACTGAACCGTCGCCTCCAGATGATCCTGATAGTTCTCGCCGACGCCGGGCAGGTCGACCACGACCTCGATGCCGTGCTCGCGCAGATGGCCGGCCGGCCCAATCCCCGACAGTTGCAGGATCTTCGGCGTGGCCAGGGCACCGGCGGCCAGAATCACCTCACGCCGCGCCGCGAGCGTCGTCCCGTCTTCGAGCCGCACGCCGATGGCCTTTCTGCCATCAAACAGCACCTTGTGAACGCGGCTTCCCGTTCTGACGGTCAGATTGGCGCGTCGTTCAGCCTGGCGAAGGAACGCTTCTGCCGAGCTGCGCCGCCGGCCGCGGTTCGTGGTGGTCTGATAAAAACCGACGCCTTCCTGGCGGGCTCCGTTGAAATCCTCATTGTAGGGGATCCCGGCCTCCTGGGCTGCGCGGATGAAGGCCCAGGACAGCGGATGACCGTAGGCACGGTCTGATACGGTAAGCTCACCACCGGCCCCGTGATACTCGCCCGAGAGCCGCTGGTTGTTCTCGAGGTCGCGGAACACCGGAAGCACCTTGTCGTAGCTCCAGTTGCGGCAGCCGAGTTGCGCCCATGTATCGTAGTCCTGCCGCGAGCCGCGAATGTAGACCATCGCATTTACCGAACTGCCGCCACCGAGCACATGCCCTTGCGGCACGATCGACGGACGACCGTTCAGGCCCTTCTCCGGCTCGGACGCGTAGAAGAGCGCGTCGCGCCCCTTCTCCAGAACCTTGAAGAAGGTTGCCGGAATGTGGATGTACTTGTCGGTGTCACGCTGGCCGCTTTCGATCAGGAGTACGCGATTGCGGGGATCCTCCGAGAGGCGCGACGCGAGGACGCACCCCGCAGAACCGCCACCCGCGACGATGTAATCGTAGTCCTGCATCTCCCCTCCCCGGCGTGCCCTGTTCGGCGTCCGCTTCAGCAGAATACGGTCTGCACGGTGGTGAACTCCTTCAACCCCTCGACGCCAAACTCGACCCCGAATCCCGATTGCTTGACGCCGCCAAATGGCGCGTTGGGTTGAATGGCGCCGTGCTTGTTGATCCAGACCGAACCAGCCTCGATACGCCCTGCGACCCGCTTTGCTTCCGCAAGGTCCGTGCCCCAGACCGAGCCACCAAGCCCCATCGAGCTCGCATTGGCCTTGGCCACGGCTTCATCGACATCGCTGTACCGGACAATAGGAAGCGCCGGTCCGAACTGCTCTTCGTCGACGAGGCGGCAACCATGGTCCACGTCGGCAACCAGCGTGACGGGATAGAAGTAACCAGGTCCTTCCGAGGGATTGCCGCCGATCAGCACGCGACCGCCCTTGTCGCGGGCCTCGTTGACGAAGGTTGAAACGATGTCGAACTGGCGTCGATTCTGTACCGGACCGAGCGTCGACTTTTCCGACAACCCGTCGCCGACAATGACCTGGCTCGCGTATTTGACGAGTTCATCGCAGACCTCGTCGTAGAGGCTGTCGTGGACATAGAGTCGTTTCAGCGCCGCACAGGTCTGACCACCGTTGATGAATGCGCCCCAGAACAGGCCTTCGACGATTTTCTGCGGATCGGCGTCAGGCAGCACGATTCCCGCGTCATTGCCGCCGAGCTCAAGGGTCAGGCGCTTAAGCGTGCCTGCTGCATTCTGCATGATCTTGCGGCCGGTCGCCGTCGAGCCCGTAAACGTCACCTTCGCGATGCCCGGATGCGACGACATCAGGCTGCCGATCTCGTTCTCGCCGGTGACAACGTTGACCACACCCGGCGGCAACGTCTCGTTGATCAGCTCCACCAGTCGGATCGTGCTCAGCGGGGTCAATGGCGACGGCTTGATGACGACGGTGTTGCCTGCCCGGATCGCAGGAATGATGTGCCAGCATGCAATCATGACCGGCCAGTTCCAGGGCGTGATCGAGCCAACCACGCCGATCGGCTTGCGATGCAGCTCCACGCGCCCTTCGGCGCCGTCCTGGAGCACCTCCACCGGAAGCGACAGATCGCTCGTGAAACGGGTCCAGGCGACCGCTCCGCCGATCTCGAAGCGAGACCCCAGGCCGTTGAGCGGCTTGCCCTGCTCGAGCGTCAGCAGGCGGGCAAGCTCTTCGGCATGCGCCTCGATCGTTTTCGCGATAGCTCGGCACGCGTCGGCCCGTTCGGTTTCGGAGGTCTGTTTCCAGGCGGCAAACGCCTTGGTCGCGGCGGATATCGCGGAATCGAGATCCTTCGCGGTGGCCAGCGGCATGGCACCGACGACGACGCCGGTCGACGGATTGATCACGTCCAGGGAACTGGGCGTCTCTACTTTACGGCCACCGATGACCAGACTTGAGCGCTGCATGCGAAGGTCTCCTAAGCGCAAGGAATGCCGCCGAGGAAAGACGATCATGGACCGGCTGTCTTGGAGAAGGGCGCGGCTCCGATTGGACGGGAGCGCGACTATCGGCGCACTACATCCGTGGGAGAGCAGTCGAAGGCCTTCTTGAAGCATCGGTTGAAGTAAGAAATATCGTTGAACCCCGATGAGAATGCGATCTCGGCGATGGTGCCGCCTTCGGCGCCACGCTGCTTCTCGATCAAACGATCCCTCGCAAGCCGCAACCGGCGATCGCGAATGAAGCTCGTGATGGTGGTTCCGACCGTGCTGAAATCCTCTTGCAGGGTCCGCATCGACACGCCCAGGCGACCTGCGAGCCATTGCGGTGTCAGGCACTCCGCCGTGAGATGACGGTCGACCAGCGCGCGGGCGAACTCAAGCCGGCCCGAGGCACGCTCCTTCGGGCACAAGGGTGCACCGGCGGTATCCGTGGCGAACGCCTGCCGCGTCGCGTGGAGCAGCAGTTGCCGCAGTTCGCCCGATCGCTGGTGGCTGGCGGGTGTCTGCAGCATCTTGGCGACGAGCGCCCGCAGCATGGTCGACATCGGGTCTTCGGCGCCCAGGCGGCGGGACACCTCGAAATCGTTCGGTCGTTCCGCCAGCAGCAATTGCCGGGGCAGATGCACGGACAGGTGATTGATGAACTGGCCGTTGAAGTAGAAGTTCGACGGCAGCGAGGAGTCGACCAGGATGCAGTCACCCGGCGAGATGATGCTCTGCTGTCCCTGCTGCTCAACTCCGCAGGTGCCCTGCAACTGGACCAGCAGAAAGAAAAACTCGCCATAGTCGTGGCGAATGTCGTGCTCGTCGCGACGAACGACGCCGATGTCGCCGGCAACCTGGGCGATCTCCATGCCGGCCGCATCGCGCACCACCACGCCGCCATTGACCAGGTTGCGCTTTTCCCACCCGAATGGATTGAATCGTCCGCAGACCGAGTGGAGCTTGTGCCTCCACTCCTCGAACGGCGCTTGACTCCAGACTTGCGGAGTCCAGTTGCTAAACTCCTGGAGCTGCACGCGCTCCTCCCTTCGAAGGGCCGTCCGGCGGCCTTTTCATAACATGTTAAGCAACTGTCGGGACCTGTCAATGGTCGGTATCGTGCAGGAAACCACGTGCGCGACCGCCGATCCTGGCCGCAAAGTCACGCGAGATAGGCGCCGTGCAGGATTTCCGGCTTGTCGATCAGTTCCTGTGGCGCACCGGCAAAGCAGATCCTTCCGCGCTCCATCACATAGGCCGCGTCCGCGATCTTGAGCGCGATATGCGTGAACTGCTCGATCAGGAGGACACCGACACCTTGCGTGGCGAGGTTTTGCAGGACCGGCACCAGACGCGCGACCACGACGGGCGCGAGGCCGAACGACAGTTCGTCGGCGAGCAGATAACGTGGTCGCGCGATGATCGCTTGCCCGAGCGCAACCATCTGCTGCTGTCCGCCCGACAGATTGCCCGATCTCGCCTTCAGGCGATCACGCAACTCCGGAAAGGTGGCAAGTGCGGTAGCGAACGCGGCTTCAAGCTGGGCGCGCGCAAGATGGCTTCCTGCGACCTTGAGATTATCCTCGACACTCAGATCGTTCAGCACCTGGTGCCCTTCAGGCACCGCCGCGACGCCGCCGGCGCGGATGACCTCCGGCCTCAGCCCGACGAGAGACCGGCCGTCCATTGCAATCGAACCGCTCGTGGCGGGCAATACGCCGGCGATGGCGAGAACCAGACTGCTCTTGCCGGCGCCGTTGGCGCCGAGCAACGCCGTGATCTTCCCCGGCAACACGGTGAGGTCAATACCATGCAGAACGGCTTTGCCGTTCCGAGCGATATTGAGGCCCTGTACGTTCAGCCCGGCGCTCAATTCGCTTGCTCCAGCACCCCGAGATACGCTGCCCTGACCTTTGGATTGGCAAGGACCTCGGCCGTTGGCCCACAGGCAATCGCCGAGCCGAAATCAAGCACCAACGTCGCGGTGCAGGTTGCCGAGATCAGATCGACGTCATGATCGACCAGCAGCACCTGCGCGCCGCAATGATCGTGAATAGCCTTGATGACGTCGCGCAGGTGCTCGCTCTCATGCTGTGCAAGCCCTGCTCCGGGCTCGTCCATCATGATCAATCGCGGCAGACCTGCGGTTGCCCGTGCGATCTCCAGCATGCGGCGCTGATAGGCGTTCAGGTCGTGTCCGGGCGTATTGCGCCTGGCGAGAAGACCGACGAAGTCCAGCGCCTTGTCGATCAACAGCCGCCGCGGCTGGCCGCCCGTCGGCACGTTGTCGAGCACCGCGGCAACATTGTCGCCGGCCGTCAGATTCTCGACGATCTGCTCATTCTGAAAGGTTCGGCGGAGGCCAAACGCGGCGCGCTTGCGAATGGGAATATCCTTCAGGTCCCGCCCGTCCACCCGCACGCGGCCCTTCGTAGGCCGTACGAATCCGGAAAGGACATTGATCAGGGTGGTCTTGCCGGCGCCGTTCGGGCCGACCAGGCCGGTGACCGGCTCCGCCAGATTGGCGGTCAAGGCGTTCAAGCCGAGCACGCCGCCGAACTGCACCGTCACATCGTCAATCTCGATCATGGCTCGGCCTTTCGCTTGCCGCCCACGAGCCGGCGAGCCGTTCGAACCAGATCCGCCAATTGGCCGGCCACGCCGCGCGGAGCCGTGATCAAGGCGTGCAGCAGGCCAAAGCCGAAGATCATCGTCGCGATATTGCCGTCGACGCGAAAGTCGTTCAGCAGCGCCGGGAATGCCCGCAGCAGCAACCCGGCAATGATCGGACCGAACCAGGAATAGGCTCCGCCAACGATGGTCAGCGCGAACAGCATGATCGACTGGCTTGCCGGGAATGCGCTTGCATCGAGCTGGCCGACGCCGCCCGCCAGCAGTCCGCCGGCGATTCCCGCCAGGAAGCCGGCCAGCGCGAAGGCCCGCACCTTGTAGGCGGTGATGTCGACGCCACCGGCCAGGGCGCAGACTTCGCTGCGGCGGATCATCGCCCATGCGCGGCCCGGCCGCCCACGAACATGCAACAGCACGAGCAGGTAACACAACGCTGCGATCACGATGGCGTAGCGCAGATAAGCTTCGTCATTCTGCGCGAGGAAAGGACGCGGCATCATCACCCGCGTTCCCGTGCTCTTGCCGAGGATGCCCGAGCCTCCATCCGGAAAGCCGAACGCGCTGATCAGCACCTGGATTGCACCGGCCATCATCAATGTGATGATCGCCAGGTAAAGTCCGCGCATCCGCAGCGCAGGCAGGCCGATGACCAGCCCAACCAGCGCCGCGGCGAAGCCGCCGGTCAGCAGCGCGAGCTCGAACGGCACGCCGAGACCATGCGATATTCTGAGCGCGAACCAGCCGCCAACCCCGAGCAGGCCATACTGGGCCAGCGACACCATCCCGAGCTGAGCGAACAGCACGCTGACGCTCAAGCTGGCGACGGTCAGCGCGGTGACCGAGATCAGCGTGCGCAGCCAGTAGTCGCTCAGCGCGGCCGGCAGGACATACAGCGCGGCGAGTGCTCCAACGCACACGGCAAGCTCGCGCAACGGCAATCGTGCAGAGGAATTCAGTGAGGTTGCCTCCAGGCTTCGATCAGTCACGCCAGCTCACCTGTAGACGAAGATCATGCGACGCTGCATCCACAGCCTGTCTCTTATACACATCTAGATGTGTATAAGAGACAGCCTGTAGACGAAGATCATGCGACGCTGCATCCACAGCATGGCGCCGACCGCAAACAGAAAGGGGATCGCGGTGCGGAACGGGCCGATCACGGGGACCGGTGTCAGCAGCGCCTCGCAGACCCCGATCGTCAGGCCACCGGCGACGGTCGCAGGCAACGAGACGAAGCGTCCGAGCACTGCGGCGGCGATTGCCGGAATGACCGCGAAGGTGAGAGCCTGCCCGCTCAAGCGCTGCAGGTCGGCCAGCAACACGCCGCTGACGCCCGCCAGCAGGCCGGAGATCACCCACGCCCAGCTGTCGACGCGGAGCACGCGAACCCCGAGCATCGCGCTGAGATCGCGGTTGCTGGCGAGCGCGCGCATCTGCAGGCCGACACGGCTATAGGCGAGAAACAACATCACGGCGCTGGTCGCCAGCACGCCAAGGCCGAATGCAATCGCCCGCGTCATCGTAATCCGGACGCCCAAGAGCTCGAAGCTCATCGTATCCGTGGGCAGGCGAAGCCGGCGCGGCGCCTCCCCCCAGACGTAGCCCATGAAACCAAGCAGGATCAGCGCAAAGCTGAGCGTTGCCACCGCACGCATGATCGGATCGCTGTAGGCAAGGCGGGGAGCAATGACTCGACCATAGAACAGCGAGACCAGCGCTGCGGCAGTGACGCCCGCGACCCACGACCAGCCAGGGGGCCCTCCGTGCTCGACGATCGACCAGGAGATGAAGGCCGCCAGGGCGCCGACGGCGCCCTGGGCTAAATTGACAACGCCCGCAGCCCGGTAGAGCACCACGATGCCGACGCCGGAGAGGACGTAGGTTGCCGCGGTCGCGAGGCCCGAGACGAAAAAGGGCGTGAAATCAGGCATGGCTGCTTACTTCGCGATGCCGATCGTCTTCTCGTAGGCGTGCACGTCGTCGAGCTCGGGATCCTCCGACTCGATGCACACCGGCTTTGCCACGAGCTTGCCGTCCTTGACGAATGACACGGGACCGGCATGATTTGCGTTGTGACGCGGCCCGTCGCCGACGTACCAGGGCGAACACCACATATCGCTTTCGAACCGCTTGATGTTCCGCAGAGCCGCTGTCACCGATTTCCGATCGATTTTGGCGGCATCCATCTTCAGCAGGGTTTCGGCGGTGACCCGCGCGGCGAGGTAACCGGCCTGCGAGAACGTGTCCCTTGGATCGGAGGTCTGGCCGTATTTGTCCATCACCGCGAGCCAGTTCAGCATGTCGGGCGTGCCCGCATCGGCTGCCTTCAGCTCCATGTCCACGGTGACCTTGCCGTCCCAGTATTTTCCGATCGCACGAGGAAAATCCGGATTGTACAGCGAGGCAGGTCCGGTGAAATGCACCTTGTCGGCAAGCCCCTGCTCTTCCGCGGCAGCAAAGATCGGAACGGCCAGACCCTTCGGCGTGCCAACGCTGATGACGTCAGGCTTGAAGGCCATGGCCTCGAGCACGACGGAGGTGGCGTCGAGCGAGCCCGGGTCGAAGGTGATGATCTTGCCGTCGCCACCCTGCTTCTTGATCCAGGCGACCGCACCGGAACAGGACCATTCACCGAGGTTCGGGATGTTCGGCGCGATGCAGACGACGCGCTTGATCTTGCCCGGATAGGTCTGCGCCACATCCATCACGGCCTTGGTGTTGCTGACGCGCGGGCCGGCGTTGGTCGGTGCGTAGTTCTTCTGGAAGAAGCAGTCGCGCGGGACACCGACCCCCGCAATGACCATGATGTCTTCCTTTTCGTAGATGCCCTGATTCGCGCCACAATCGACAAAGCTCATATTGCCGACCAGCGCCACAGCCTTCTGATCGCGGATCAGCTTGGCTGCGACCTGCGACGACTGCTCGGGATTCCAGCCGTCATCTTCCATCTGGTATTTGATTGGACGTCCGTTGACGCCACCATTGGCATTCAGGCATTTGAAGTAGGCCGCCGCTGCCAGGCCGGATGAACTAAAATTGTCAGGTCCGGTGACGCTGACGATTCCGCCGATCACGATCGGCTCGCCAGTCGCCGCCTTGCCGGTGGTAGCACCGCACTTGGCATCCGCGGCATGGGCCACGCCGCCGGCACAGCCGAGCAGCGCTGCCGTAACGATTCCCAGGATCGTGTTCCTCAAGCTCATGCGTTTCCCCTCCTTGGGCCACCCTGCGGGATGGCGACGTTGCACCGGCACGTCCGTTAGAGATCGCGGCGCTCCTTGGAGCGAAGCCGTCCGCAATTGTCCGACGCTTATCCAGCTGGCGGATAGTAGGCCCGGGCTTTCGCAGGCGTCTTGGACTCCGACGCGGCCTGCCTAGGACGCAAACGAGCAAGGCCGGGCTTTAAAAAAAGACGCGGTCCATATCGTGGACCGCGCCGAGGATGGCCGAGGAGGAAGGACTCCCGGCTCTAGGTCGTCGCGTCGGCGACGAGGCTGGTGTCGGCAAACTGTTCGAAGCGAACGACCCGCCCCTCGTTCATGTCCCAAACGTGCACCACGCGCGCCGTCATGGATTTCCCAGTCTGCTTGTAACGGCCCGAATAGGTCCCGACACCGACAATGGTTGCACCACCATCGATCAGCCGTTCGAGCGCGAATGTATAGTCGATCCACTCCTCGCCGATGCGCTTGAAGACGCCGTCCACAATGGCGCTGGCGCCAACATATGTACCCGCGTACGGAAAGCCCGCCATCTCGGTCCAGCGCGTTTCGGATGTGATGGGCGCCATCATGCCCGCAACATCCTTGCTGTCGGACGCCGCGTAGTGCGCTTTGATTGCATCGTAGTTCGAGCTCACTTCGCCTTGCCTCCCGTCAGACCGGTTGCTTGTTGTCGTCGTAGGTGGTCCGCGACTTCATCTGGATGAACGCCCCGGCGGGCTTGTTCTCGATGGTCCCCTGGCTGGTCACGCCAAGAAACTTCCCGGTCGAACGCATGGCATCCCAATTGTAGAAGAAGATCGACGCGACCGGGATGATGAACTCACGAAACCCGAACACATATTGGTTGTGATCGAATTTGTAAGTGGTGGCGAGATCGACATCACCGTGCCCGCGCTGCACGCCGACGATGTTCTGCCACGCATAGCGCTGTGAACTCAGATAGACGTGCTCGTAGACGTGCTGCGGGCTGTATTCGTAATGCGCGGTCAATCCGATCAGATCCCTCGTCGGCGCAGGCTCGATACCTGTGGCCGGAACCGTGGGGTCGCCGATGATGCCGGGCGTATAGTCTTGCCGAACACGGGGCTCGCCAGGCGCTTCACTCGCCGGCCGCACCCGCTCCCGCACCGACAGGACCCGGCGCGTCCTGAAATTGACGATGAAGGCCTCGTCCTCATCAGGACGCCCGGAGAATGTCATGTTGATGAAGAGCACGTCCGGCGCCACATCGATCGCCTCGTACCAGTCTTGCCCCGCTGCGCCCCCCTCGGTCCATTCAACCCGATCCGCGGAGCCGAAGTTCAGTTTGACGGCACGCCCGTTTTGCAGCGTGATTTCGAGCGACTTGCCCGCGAGGCTGCCCGTAACCGGCAGGCGATTGGTGGCGATGCCGGCGGCAAAGTCATCGAAATGTTTCCAGTCCGCAGGCCTGCTTGCTTGCTCCATCTCACACGTCCCCCTTACTCGACAAAGGCCAGCGTCGGCAGATCGACCACGGTGGCGCCGCCGTCCACGGTCAGGATCGAGCCATTCATCGCGCTCGCTTCGTCCGAGGCCAGGAAGCAAACGACATTGGCAACCTCTTCCGGCGTCGCCGGCCGGCCGAGCGGCACGTCCTTGGTCACCAGGCGATAGGCCTCTTCGATCGAGGAAAGGCGGTGCTTCTCGACCAGCACCTGCATCTGTTCGTCGGCCATGGCCGTCGCCACCCAGCCGGGGCAGACCGTGTTGGTCCGCACGCCCTTGCGGCCGTAATCGCGAGCCAGCGACTTGCCGAGGCCGATACATGCATGTTTCATGGTGACGTAGCCGGCGGCCTGCGGGCCTGCGAACAGACCGGCAATCGACGCAACGATCACAATGGAGCCCCTTCGCTCGATCAGGTCCGGGAGGGTTTCGCGCGCGCAAACGAACGCCGTATCAAGGTTGAGGCGCGTCGACAGTGCCCAAGTCTCGTCGGTCATCGAAATGGTCGGGCCGACCCCATGACCGCCGGCATTGGCGACGAGAATATCGAGCTTGCCAAACTTGCCCTGAATCTCGCCGAGCGCGGCGCGCACCGCAGCGCCGTCAGCGGCATCCGCCTGCACCACGAGGCATCCGGTCTCATCGGCAAGCTCTCGCAGCGGCTCGCGACGCCGCCCCATGACCGCGACCCTGGCGCCGTCTGCGGCAAGACGCCGCGCAACCGCCGCACCGATACCGGTTCCACCACCGGTCACCAGTGCATTCCGTCCGGCAAATCTCATTGATACCTCGAGCGCTGTTCCCGGATCGACGCTTCGCCGAGACGCTGCGGCGTTCCAGGGACGAGATAGGCCCGCCGAATGGAAGCTGTCTTGGACTCGCGCGCAGGCCCGCTAGGACGCCGGCGAAGACGGGCCTCATTGTCTCAAGCCCACCGCTAACCACGCGGCCGTCCAACTTCTTTGCCGCTCGGCGATCAATCGACCTGTCAACGACCAGGGCTGATCAGGGACGAAGACCTGCCGATCGTCCCCTGACTGAAGGTGACAGTGCCCTCGTCAGGTGATCCACGGCGCATAGAAAGTCCAATCGACTGCCTGGTCGCCGAGTTGTGAACGGCGGCCAGCCAGACAACATTCAGGGTTCACGCACGGAACGAAGCCGCACAGCTATCCGAGGTCACCACCGGCGACTGGCAGAATGCTGCCGGTGACATAACTTGCTTCATCCGACGCCAAGAACAGGATCGGAGCGGCTTGCTCGTCGATCGTGCCGTACCGCCCGAGGAAGCTGGATTGCTTGACCTGGTTGACGACCTCGTTCATCCATCCTTTTTCTTCGGCAGTGTCGCCGTCGGCGTTGCGGGCCACCCGCCTCGGCGGCGCCTCCGTGCCGCCGGGAGCCGTCGCGACCACGCGGATGTTGGCCGACGCGTACTCCATCGCCAAGCTTTGGGTGATCGCGTTAACGCCGCCCTTCGCGGCCGAATACGGCACCCGGTGGATGCCGCGCGTCGCATTCGACGAAACGTTTACAATCGTCCCCCCGCCGCGCCGGGTGAGGTGCGGAATCACGGCGTGACAACACCACAAGGTCGGCATCAACGAGCGTCGGATCTCGGCCTCGATCTGCTGCGGCTCGAACCGATGGTATGGCCGCATCCGGATTGCACCACCGACGTTGTTGATGAGGATATCGATGGAGCCAAAGTGTCTGACGGCCTCGCTCATCGCGGCTTCCGCACCCTCATGAGTCTCGAGATCGCACACGAAGCCACGACCTCTAACGCCGGCTTCTGATGCGACGTCACCCACGAAGTCCGCTCGATCGACGAACAGAACATTGCCACCCTCGGCCGCGGCCCTCAGCGCCACGGAACGCCCGATACCTTGCGCAGCGCCGGTCACCACCAGCGTCTTTCCGGCGAAGCGATCGACGAAGATCATGCCGTCACCGCCTCGGTCGAGGAGAACTTCTCGTAGAAGAAATGCGAGGGACTCACCCGCTTCTCGGCAAAGAAAGCCCGCACTGCCTCCACCATTGGCGGCGGACCGCACAGATAGACGTCGCAGTTACCGGCGTTGAGATGCTGGTCCGTAAGGTGCGCCGTCACATAGCCCTTCCTCGGATGTGCGCTATCCGGGTTGGCAACGCATGTCGCCCAGGTGAACGTCGGCAATCGGCCAGCGAGCGCTTCGATCCGCTCGATTTCGACAAGATCGCCATCGTTGTTGACGCCGTAAATGAGATGAACCGGCTGATCGGTGCCCTGGTCGGCGAGGACCTCGAGCATCGACAGGATCGGCGCCAGGCCCGTGCCGCCAGCGAGCATCACGATTGGGCGGTTCACCGTGCGCAGGAAGAAGCTGCCCTGCGGACCGATAAAGGTCATCCGGGCCCCCGGCCTGGCCTCGCTTGCGAGCCAACCGCTCATCAGACCGCCCGGCACGTTGCGGATGAGGAAGCTAGCCTCCCTCGCCCCCACCTTTGAACTGAACGAGTAAGAGCGATGCTCGCTCGTTCCGGGAACCCCGAGATTCACGTACTGGCCAGGAAGAAACCCCAGCGCGTCCGGCCTGTCGAGCTTGAGCTTGAGGATGATCGTGCTGTCGGACACAAGTTCGACCGCGCTCACCTCCGCGCCATGTTCGGCAGACTTGACCTTGCAGGCGTTGGACGGCACCGGCACCGCGATGACGCAGTCCGAGGACGGCACCATCTGGCAGGTCAGCACCAGCCCTTCCTTGGCTTCGGCCTCGCTCAGAGCGTCGGCGAGATATTCGTCGCCGAGATCATATTCACCCTGCTCGCATCGGCATTTGCAGGTACCGCAAACCCCGTCCGAGCAGTCCATCGGCAGGTTGATCTTGTTGCGATAGGCGGCGTCCAGGACCTTCTCGCCTTCGTTGCAGTCGACGAAACGGGTGGCGCCGTCTTCAAAGTTGAGTGCTACGCGATAAGTCATGTTGACTCTCCCGATGTCCCGACGAGCGGCATCAGATGTGATAGATGTCGATGACCTGGTGGATGTAGTCGCTCTTCAGGACGACCTTCTTCGCCAGGATCCGCAGTTCCTCGCCGCGTGTATCCAGCGTGTAGAAGTTGGCGCCGAAGAAGCTGTCGGTCTTCTTGTAGCGATGGCTGAGCGTGTGCCAGTTGAAACGCAGGTCGAGCTCGCCGTCGCGTTCTTCCAAAATCTCGACATTTGCAATATTGTGGCTGGTTCGCGGCTCCGGCGTGCTGGCCCCGGAGCGCTCGGTCTTGATCCGGAAGACTCGATCTTCCAGGCCCTCCCTGTTGGGATAGTAGATCAGCGAGATGTGTTGCTGCGGGTCCTCGACGAGTTGGTCGTCGTCGTCCCACGCCGGCATCCAGAAGCTGGCGTCGGACGAATAGAGCTTGATCCACTCGTCCCACTGCCGGTCGTCGAGAAGCCTTGCCTCCAGAAAGAGGAAGGCACGAATCTGTTCGAGGTCGAATTTGCTGGCGGGTGCGAGCGTGCTGGCGGTGGCGAGGGTCATGCCGCTTCTCCCTGGATTGGACCTGGGCCGGCGGCTTCGCCGCCGTTCTGCAAGATCGCCTTGCGCAGCGAGTCGGCCCAAAACTCATGTTGGCGCACGAACAGACCTTCGTCCTCACTGCGCTCCCCGCTCAGAAGCGGCTTGAGGTCGATCGCCTTGGCGTTCTCGTCCGGACCGTCGATCCAATGGACTGCACCCCGGCTGAGGTCATTCCAGAGTTCGCCGGCGCCGACATAGGCAGTCTGACACGCACGGAATTCCTCGAGATCGTCAGGCGTACCCATGCCGGAGACGTTGAAGAAGTCCTCGTACTGCCGGATGCGGATCGCACGCTCCTTCGCGTTCTCTCCCTTCGGCGCGAAGCAGTAGATGGTCACCTCGGTCTCGTTGACGCTGATCGGCCGAACCACGCGGATCTGCGTCGAGAACTGATCCATGAGATAGACGTTCGGGTAGATTCCGAGATTGCGGGTCTGGCCGATGATGAAGCCGGCGCGATCCTTGCCGAGGCGCGCCTCGAGCTCATCCTTGTGATTGAAGATCGGCCGCACCTCCGGATTGAGCAGGTTGGTCCAGAGTAGGATGTGCCCGTTCTCGAAGCCGTAGACGCCGCCCACGCTCTTGGACCAGCCGTTGGCATCGACGGTCTTCGTCCCCTCGTTCTCATAGTTGCGATGGCCCATGGTCGCCGAGTAGTTCCAGTGGACCGAACTCACATGGTATCCATCGGCACCATTCTCCATCTGGAGCTTCCAGTTGCCGTCGTAGACGTAAGAGGAATTGCCGCGCAGCACCTCGATTCCGTCGGGTGCTCCATCGACGATCTGATCGATGACGGCCCTCGCGCCGCCGAGATGCTCCACAAGCGACACGACGTCGGCGTTGAGGCTTCCGAATAGAAATCCGCGATAGCTTTCGAAGCGCGGCACCTTCGCCAGGTCGTGCGAGCCCTGGGAATTGAACGATGCCGGATAGTCGCCGGTCTTGCCGTCCTTTACCTTGAGCAGCTTACCCGAATTGCTGAACGTCCAACCGTGGAACGGGCAGGTAAAGCTGCCCTTGTTGCCGTGCTTTCGCCGGCACAGCATCGCTCCACGATGGGCGCAGGCGTTGATCATCGCGTGCAGCTCGCCCGCCTTGTCACGGGTGATCATGATCGGCTTGCGACCGATCCAGGTGCTGAAATAGTCGTTGTTGTCCGGAATCTGGCTCTCATGCGCCAGGAACACCCAGCTCCCTTCGAAGATATGCTTCATCTCGAGCTCGAACATCTCGACATCGGTGAAGATGTCACGCCGGCACCGGAACAGCCCGCGCTCCTTGTCCTCGACCACTGCGCCGTCGATGCGCTCCAACACTGTCGTCATCGTTTCCTCTCCTATCGTAATCGCTGCCGCGTCAGATCGCTGCCAGGGCTCAGGCCACCTCGGCGCGCTGCCTGCTGGAAAAGTGCTCGTCGGCACCGTCGGCAGCGCGCTGAAGCTGGAAGTCGAAATTGATGTAAGCGCTGTCGCCCTGGCGCTGCGGAACCGGCAGGAGGCCGTCGCGGGTCGCAAAAGCGAAATCGTCGGCGGCATGCGGATCGTCGCCGAAGTTGATCTGCGTGGTGAGCTTCCGATAGCCGGGCGCTTCGATGAAGAAGTGAACATGCGCCGGGCGATGTCCGTGACGGCCGATCGCCTTCATCAAGGTGTCTGTGGCACCGCCGGGCGGAACGGAATAGCCGTTCGGCATCCTGGAGTGGAATGAATATTTCCCGTCGGTACCGAGCTTGATGCGGGCGCGGTTATTGAACGGCGTCTGTTCACGGGTCGGATCGAAATGCGAGTACCAGCCTTGCGAGTTGGCGTGCCAAACATGCAGGATCGCGTCCTTGACCGGCTCGCCATCGGGACCGGTGACGCGGCCCCTCATGTAGAGGCTGCCGGTGTCGTCCGGATCCTTCGTCAGATTGACGTCACCCTCCTCGAGCGGCCCACCTGCGACGTAAAGGGGCCCCTCGATGGTGCGCGGCGTGCCGCCGCTGCGGCCGGCTTCCGCGTCCTTGGCATCCATGAACAGATCGAGAAAGTGCTCGAGGCCCGTGCCCGGCACCAGCAAGCCGAATTCCGGCGCGCCCTTCTGCAGGAAGTTGATGGCCCCCCAGAACTCGTCCTCGCTGATATCGTGCCGGACAATGATTTGCGCACCGGCCTCGACGATGTCGCGAACGATCGCCTTCAGGCGTGCATCGCCGCCCGGTTGATTGAGGCCAGCCGCCTTGTCGAGCAGGGCCTGTACGCTCTCGGTCTTTACGAAGCTCGTATCCATGTTGTCTCTCCCTTGGTTTGAGGTCCGGTATGCGGACGTTCGTCGTTCGAAGTGCTCAGCGATCGTCGTCGTGGATCGAGGACGGATGCCTGCAGAGCGGCGTGACCTTCATCTGCATGAAGGGATACAGCGGCAGGCTCGTCACGATCTCGTGGAGCTCGGTATTGCTCTCGACATCGAAGATGCTGATGTTCGCGTAGTGGCCGGCGATCCGCCAGATATGGCGCCACTTGCCGGCGCGCTGCAGTTCCTGGAACCGTTGCTTCTCACGCACCTTGAGGCGATCAGCTTCTTCCTTGTCGAAGCCAAGCGGGATGGAGACGTTCATCTCGACCATCGTGAGCATGATTCAGGCTCCCTTCGCCGCAACGACGTGCAATGTCGGCGCCGTGCGATCCCGGCGAAAGCGAGCGATCTTGTCCTCATCGAGTGCGATGCCGAGACCGGGTCCGGTCGGCACTCCCAGTGAAAAGTCGGCGTAGTCAAGCGGCTCGACCAGGATCTCCTCCGTGAGCAGCAGAGGGCCGAACAGTTCGGTGCCCCAGGCGAGCCTGGGAAACGTCGCGAAGAGATGGGCGGAGGCCGCGGTCCCGACGCCGGCCTCGAGCATTGTGCCACCGTAGAGACCGATATCCGAAGCATCGGCGATGGCCGCCACATCGCGAGCGGCATGCAGCCCGCCCGACTGGGCAATCTTCACAGCGAACACGCGAGCGGCGGCGATTGCGGCCACGCGAAAGGCATCACGCGGACCATGCAGCGCTTCGTCCGCCATCAGCGGGATGCCGTGACGCGCCGACAGTCGCACCATCGCGGACAGCGCGTCGCGCGCGACCGGCTGTTCAACCAAGTCACAGCCGGCGTCTTCCAGCATCTTCATGCCAGCGTCCGCCTGCGCCTCGTTCCAGCCTTGATTGACGTCGACGCGGACGCTACCGCGATTTCCGATGGCCTTCTTGATCGCCGCGACGTGCGCCACATCGTCAGCGACGCTACGCTTGCCGATCTTCAGCTTGAAGATCGAGTGCCGCCGGGCTTCGATCATCGCTTCGGCCTCCTCGATGTCGCGCGCAGTATCTCCACTCGCGAGGGTCCAGGCGACGGGCAAGCGATCCCGCACGCGACCGCCACCGATGAGTTCGGAAACAGGCACGCCAAGACGTTTGCCGGCGGCATCAAGGAGCGCGGTCTCGACGGCACATTTGGCGATATGGTTGCCCACGATGTTGCGTCCGATCTTCGACATCGTCTCGGCGACACGGGACACGTCGCAAGTCTTCAGAACCGGCGCGATATAGGTATCGATCGCAAGCTTGATGCCTTCCGGGCTTTCGTCCCCGTAGCTCAGGCCGCCGATCGTGGTCCCCTCGCCGATCCCCGCGATCCCGTCGGAACAGGTGATCCGAACCAGAACCAGCGCCTGGCTGCGCATCGTGGTCATCGCCAGCACGTGGGGCCGGATCGTGGGCACATCGACAATGTAGGTATCGATCTGGGCAGCTCGAACAGTCACCGGTGCATCCTCGAATTGGTGTTTCCAAGCCAAAAACTAGGGTATCCGCGGCATCGATAGCAAAGACCGATTGGGTCGAACTTTATACCTGCTCGGTATATTGCCTGGATGATCGAGGACGGACGTCCGTGCTGACGCCGCGCAATCGATCGACCCGACCGACGATCGTCGGTCCGTTGGGACTTGTTGGATCTCGCTGTGACGATGGTTGTGCGCGAGCGGCGTATCCGCAGCGGCACTTCCGCTTTCAGCTGAGCAACGGCTCGGGGAATTCAATCGGCGCCGAATTGACCGGGCTTGCTACCGTTCACGATCAAGTACTCCGGCCGATGGTCGGCAATCAGACCTTCACGCGGGCCTGCGGGCGTCGGCCGCTCCAAATGCTACTCGATCCACCATCGCGCGACTTCTGATTTCCTTGAGTATTGTGCAGGCGCAGCGGCCCCATTTCGCCGCGCATCCGAGCGAGGCGTAAACTCGACTTACGCGCGAGCAGGGTGCGACATTTGCGATCGCGGATCTGATCTCAACCTCGCTGAGGACGTTGCAGCTGCAAACGATCACGGCGCATTCCCGGCTTGAGAAGATGCAAGGACCGCAACGAGCGGCAGTCCTGGCGGGACCGCTGTCGCTGCGATGGTGAATGAAACGAGATTATTCTAGGTCGCCACGTCCCATCGAAACAGGACCGCCTCGGTCTATATTCATACCCGTGGCGTATAGTGCATGTCCTGGACTAGGACGCCCGGAGGCCAAGCACAGCCCGCGCCTCAGCGGATGTCGCCGGCCTGCATCCATGCCTCTTGATCGATTCGACCGCGAGGCTCACGAGCTCGGCGTTGCCGGATGCGAGCCGATCCTTGCTGATCCGGATGTTGTCCTCAAGGCCGGTCCGTACCGCGTCGGCGCCCCGCTGCAAGGCCCACTCCATGACAAGGGATTGATGGCGACCGATCCCGGCCGCTGTCCAGGTTGCGCCGGGAATGACACGTCTGGTTTCCGCGAGCAGAATGTCGAGCAATCGCTCGTCCGCCGGCATCGCGTTCTGGACGCCCATCACAAACTGCACGTGCGGTCTCTGTGACATCAGCCCCGCTTCGATCAATCGTTTGGCTCCGTGAATATGCGACAGGTCGAATATTTCAATCTCCGGCGAGATCTGCTGCGCCTTCATTTGCGTTGCGAGGTCGAGCACGAGCGCCGCCGAATTCTCATACACGATTGTCGGGAAATTGACCGAGCCGGTGGACAACGACGCCATGTCCGGCCGATGAATCAGTGAGAGGCCCCGCGCCGCCGGATCGCGGCCGCGACCGCCGGTCGAGAACTGCACGATCATGCCCGGGCAATGCTTTCGTACCCCAGCCTGCACGACCGCAAATCGATCGGGATCCGAGGAGGGCGACTCGTCATCGTTCCTCACGTGGATGTGGACCAGCGTCGCACCCGCCTCGTAGGCCGCGTGGGTGGACTCGATCTGCTCTGTGGGCAAAACCGGCAACGCCGGATTGTCCTTCTTGCGCGGAACGGAACCCGTGATTGCGACGGCAACGACGACTGGACGCATGAGGTTTCTCCACGAGCCTTGCTTACCGCCAACGACCGGCAACCGGGCGCCGGCACTCCAACGCCACGGCATCGGATCGGGGCGAATGTCTCGCGCAACAATCCACGACCGGTCGTTGTTCTTGTTGAAGGAAGGTATGCCCTGATCGGCTTGAAGCAAAGGATCGATTGTGTCTATCTCGATACCCGAAAGGTATGGACGCATCTTGGAGGGCTATTGCCGTGGAGCTCCGTCACCTGCGCTACTTCACCACCGTGGCTGCGGAGGGCTCGTTCAGCCGCGCCGCCGAGAAACTCCACATTGCGCAACCACCGTTGAGCCGCCAGGTGCAGCAGCTCGAGGACGAACTGGGCGTGCGCCTGCTCGATCGCGGCCGACCGCTGACCTTGACCGAGCCCGGAAGATACCTGTTCGAACAGGGCCGTCAGATCTTGCAGCGCATCGACGAGATGCGTGCGATGACCAAGCGGATCGCCAAGGGAACGGTGTTGCAATTCAACATCGGCTTTGTCGCCTCCACGCTTTACGACGCTCTTCCGGAGCTGATCCGCCGCTTTCGCATCATCCTGCCTGGTACAGAGATCAATCTTCTGGAGATGACGACGCTTGAGCAGGTCACAGCCCTGAAGGACGGTCGTATCGATGTCGGTTTCGGTCGACTGAGATTCGACGATGAGGCGATCATCCGCAGCGTCATCCGTGAAGAACGCATCTGCCTCGTGGTGCCACGCCAGCACAAATTGACGGCGAAGAAGGGAAAGTTGCGGCTGCGCGCGGCCGCCGACGAGCCTCTTATCGTCTATCCCAAGTCGCCGCGGCCAAGCTACGCGGATCAGGTTCTCTCATTCTACCGCGATGCGGGTATCGAGCCGAGGGTTGCGATGGAGGCGAAGGAGTTGCAGACCGCGCTCGGTCTTGTTGCCTCCGGCGGCGGGGTCTGCATCGTGCCTGCATCCGTGAGACGCTTCGGGCGCGATGACATATGCTTTATCGATCTCGATGAGCCGAAGATGATGTCGCCGATCATCATGAGCTACCGCAAGAATGACGCGTCGATGCTGCTCACGCAATTGATCAAGCTGGTTCGCGAATTCGACAAGTGGGACGCATCTACCGGTCATCCCGCCTCGAGTCCGCCCGATTGATTGCAACGCATCAAACCTGCGACGAAGGTTCAGGCTCCAGGCAAGCGCGACAGAGTGAATCATACAGAGTGCATCATAAGGATACCGATTGCGCTGATCTCTCGGCAGGCTTGGCTTGCCGGGCTTCCCCGACCACTGTCGAGCCATGAACGTCGCTCAACGGCCTGACGCCTATGCCGGGGAAATTCCGGTGGCCTATGTCCAGTTGCATCCGGGTGCTGCCGCAGATGAAGCGGAACTGCTCGCCTTCGCATCGCAGCGCATCCAGGAGCGCGCCGCGATCCCGAAGGAGATCATCATCCTTCCGCAACTGCCGGTCACCGCCGTCGGCAAGGTGCACAAGCAGCCGCTCAAATTGGATATCACGCAACGCGTCGTGGAACGCCTCATCGACGCCATCACTGGCGCCGACCAGGTGGCCTCCGTCGCCATCTTCCCTCATCCGCGCCACGGCCTCCTCGTTCACGTGCGCGCTGCTGCACGGCACGTGCAACCGATCAAGGACGCACTCGGCGCATTCGCGTTTGCCTTCGAAATCACCCCCGCCAACAAGGTCTCTTGATCATGCTCGATGTCGATGCATTCCGCCGCATTGTGGAAACGGCCGCCTTTCACCAGTTCATCGGCCTGAAGCTCGATCAGGCGGACGATGTCGCCGGACTCGTGGTGCTGCGTCTGCCGTATAACCCGGCGCTCAGCATCTTCCCCGATGCCGGTATCTACCATGGTGGCGTCATCGCTGCGCTGATCGATGTCGCCGGTGCGGTCGCTTGCGGCCTGAAGACCGGGCGTCCGACCCCGACAGCGAACTTCCGCGTCGACTTCCTGAAATCGCCGGCGAAGATCGACCTGATCGCCACCGGACGGCTGGGGGTCTGCCCGTTCAAGTCAAGTCGGATGTCCTCTATGGGTCAAAAGCTGAACTGGCGCTATGAACGATAGAGGTCTGTTTCGTGCCGAAGAGCCGACCTTAGGACTTTGAGTCTGTGAGTATGATTAGGGACGCGATTTGAGCCTGCGATGTGTACGGCGCCCGGTGACCTCGAGACTAACCGCGGGTTTGTGGTGCGCTCGGAGGACCTTCGCATTTGCTGCGAACTCAAAAAGTTGCGGAGACGAAGGACGAATTGAGGAGCATTTCCAGCGGATCGGCACCTTTCGGCACGAACGCTCAAATATCCTTCCAGTTCATCCTCGCTTGGTTTGTGATGGCAACTCGCCGTATCGCGCCTTGTAGCTATGGGCGAAGCGCCCGATATTTCCGAAGCCCCATTTCAATGCGATTTCTGTGATCGATTCCGTCTGGTCCACGGACTTCAGGTCGGCGTGAGCCCGCTCCAGCCTGACGGCTTTGAGCCGTGCCAACGGCGTCGTACCGCGAAAACGCTGAAAGCCGTCGAACAGCGTGCGCACGCTGACACCGGCAGCTGCAGCAATCTCGTTGACGGAAATCGGCAGGTGTACGTTGGCGCGAATGAAGCTTTCCGCCCGCATCACGTGTCGCGGCGCCGCCGGGCTCATCGGCGTTGTCAGGGCTGGCGTGTAGTTGTGGGGCACCGTCGTCAGGAGCAACGTCATCAGCATCTTCTCAAGCTGACGCTGACCAAGTGGCGATGCGAAAAACGAGTCATCGTGTTCGATCTCACTCAAAGCAAAATCCAGGATGCGGCGATAGCTCGCTCCCGCCTGAGAACCGGTCGCGAGTTCGGGCTCGAACACGATTGGCCGCGTAACGGAATCATCAAGAAGCCCGGCCAGATGGAGCTCCAGAGCTGCACGGTCGATCTTTAACACGAGGTGACCGCAATTCGCCGTCCAGCGCATCCGCAACGGCAGCGACGCGCTGCTGATCACGCTCATGGCAGGCCCACCGACAACCTTTTCGGAACCGATCTGCATTTCGCAGGCACCGTTGTCAATCGAATGGACCATGAACCAGTTTCCCGGTTCGCCCGCGTCGATGAACACCTCTTCACCATAGGTGATGTAACTCAGGGCGAGAGGCCCGAGAGAAACAAGGCTCTGGCGCGCTGAGAGGCTGCGTCCGTTTCCCGCAAAGTCGATCGAGTGCTTGCAGAAGACAGCACCGACCTTCTCGCACACCTCGTCTAGGTCTGTCGTCTCGAACAGAAGATGACGTTCAAAGGGCATAGTCATCGGCAACTTCCGCCATTCGGCCCTTTTCTGCACGAATTGTACATTGCCTGCATCCTGCGGATAGACGGAAAGACAAAGGCGAGCACACACTCTCTGCGAGAAGACGATCTAAAAAATGGTCCGTCAAGAAGGATTTGTCGAAAGACGGGCCGGATTGAAACGAATTCCTGCAAAGCCGGAGGTTGGAAAGCCGCGCCATACCCCGTGAGCTCGCAGCCGCAGTGAGAACCAATTGCGCAACAGGAGAACCCGCCATGAACTACAGCAAAGGTGCAACCGCCGTCGACAGCGGCTTCGAGGGCCAGAAATGGAGCATACTCGGCGAGCCCTATGTCCCCCTGCATATGTCGCCGTCGTCACTGCTCATGCGCGCCGAATTCGGCCCGGGCAGCTTCGTTCCGACGCACGTCCATGACACGCAGGACGAGATTGTTTACATTCTCGAAGGTGACATGGAATTCGATACAGAGGGCAAGACCCTCAAAGCCGGTCCGGGAACGTCTGTCACCTTGCCGATGGGCATACCCCACTCCTTGCATAATCGCTCCGGCAAACTCGCCAAGGCGCTCGTCATCGTGACGCCGACCGGCAAGATGTACGACTACATGGCAAAGATCAGCGGCTTGGCAGATCCAGGCGAAGTCGTGCGCCTGGGCGCTGAACACGAGATCCGCTTCGTGTAGTTAGCAAGCCGCTCTATCACCTTTCGTACGTTCGTTCCGCGGCCGGCTTCCCGGTGGGCGCATGCTTGCGCGCGCGAAGACGCATTCAATTGAAAAACGACAGAGATGGAGGGAATTCGAGATGACTGTCAGACAAGTCGTGGAAGACTTCTGGAAGGGCCACAGCACCGGCGATCACGATGCGCTCAAGAAGGTCATGGCCAAGGACGTGAAGTGGCATGTGGTGGGCAACTCCAACCCGATCGCTAAGACCTATGAAGGCTGGGAGGGATTCTTCGGTGAGCTGCTCGGTGGGCTAGCCGCCGCGTTCAAGCCTGGCTCGCTCGATATGCAGCTCAAGGGCATTTACGCCGACGAGGAGAAGGGTATCGGCGTCCTGCACCTCGACGAATCCGCCACCGTGCAGAACGGCAACAGGGTCGCCATCGAGATCGTGGACGTGTTCACCGTGTGTGACGACCAGATCGTCGACGTCCGTGAGATCATGGACATGGTCCCGGTCAACAAGGCATTCGGATTCTAGGACGATCTCATGGCACCTTATATGAAAGAAGCGACCGACAAACTGATCGCGAAGGTTCATGAGATCGGTCCGACCTTGCGCGACAGTGCGGGGCGCGCGGACCGCGACAGGCGGGTACCGGACGAGTCGATCGCGGCCCTGGATTCGATCTGCGTGTTCGGCATCAACACTTTCAGGACTTATGGCGGCTTCGAGGGCGGCGCCAGGATGTTGCTCGATGTTACCAGCACGATTGGACAGTACTGCACGAACTCGGCCTGGATCTCCGTGATCTCCAGCGTCTCGTCGATGTTGCCGTATCGATTTCCGCAATCGGCCTATGAGCGCATCTTCGCCGCCGGCAAGCCGGTGCGCATGGCTTCGGTGATCGTCACGCCCGGCAGCACCGCTGTGCGTGACGGTGATGGTTACCGGATCACCGGCGAATGGCCCTTCGGATCGAATATCCTGAACTCGGAATGGGCGATCGGCGTCGTCCAGATCAAGGAGGATGGCACGGCAGCCCCTGAACTGGGTTATGCGATCCTCCACAAGGACCAATATACGATCAAGGACACCTGGTACACGATCGGTATGCGCGGAACGGGCAGCAACACCTTCGTTGCCAAGGACCAGTACGTTCCGGCAGATCAGGTCGCGCGGGCCAGAGTTATTCTTGGACCGGGCTTCGAAGCGGCGCCGGATTCGCACTTCTTACAGCGGCTGACCCCGATATCGATGTTCCCGACCGTCATCATATCCGGTCCGCTCGGTGGCGCCAAAGCTGCTCTGGATTTGCTGGTTGAAGGATCGGCCAAGCGTCCGGTGACCTACTCCAGGTATCAACCGCAAAACACATCCGGAGCGTTCGCGCAGGGGCTCGGGGCCGTCAAGGCCAAGATCGATACAGCGGAGATGTGTCTGCAACGCGCGGCGGATGCGATAGATACCGCGGCGCAAGGCGCGACGCCGCTCTCGCTGCAAGCCCGGGCACAAGTCCGCAACGATTGCGCGCATGCAACACACAACCTCGCCGACGCGATGAACGATATCGCCTGGCTTCATGGTACGGCGCTGTTTGCTGAAGCAAACCCGCTCGGCCGTCTATGGCGAGATGTCAACACGGGCGTCCGGCATGCGATTGCAGCGGCTCCGCTGTGCTACGAGATCGGCGGCTCCGGCGTGCTCGGCACCGAACCGCCGACACCCCTGGTATAGGAGTCTCGAATGTCCGACGTCACTGATGGAAGCATCGGCGACGCCGGCTCGATTGGCCGGCCCGTGCGGCGTGGACAGTGGAAAGGTTGGTCGAGCTCAGGCGTGGATTGCTTCTACGCCATCCGATATGCGCGCTTGGCTGATCCCTCGCGGCCTCGCTCCGCCTGTGTACCGGCCAGCGCTCAGCTCGATGTCACCGACGTCACGGACGTGCCCATCTTTCCGCAGTTGCCGAGCCGGCTCGAGAGCGTCACCGGTCCGGCAGGACGTCTGAACCCCCAGCACGAAGACGCCTTCTTCCTCAATGTCTGGACTCCCGCCACGGCGGACCGTCTGCCAGTTCTAGTCTTTCTGCATGGCGGCGCCTGGGCAAGCGGCGGCGGTGCGGTGCGCTGGTATCGTGGTCAGCGATTGGCGGGCGAAGGCGTGGTCGTCGTCACCCTCAACTATCGTCTCGGCCCGGCGGGTCATCTCGACGACATCGAGCCCGGCCAATACCATCGGCCCTTCGAGGATCTGACATTGGCGCTTCGGTGGGTATGTGCCAACGTTTCCTCCCTTGGTGGCGATCCTGATCAGATCACGCTGGCTGGCCAATCAGCCGGGGCCTGGTATGCGTGGTCGTTGGCAATGCTACCGATGGCGGCCGGCCTGTTCCGGAAGGTCGCTCTGCTAAGCATTCCTCAGATCAGGCCCTGGACACCGGAACATCGAACTCGGTTTACCGAGCAAGTCATGTCCAATCTGCACGGCGACGGCAGATGCGAGCGAGAGCAGCTTCTCAATGCGGGCTTGCAGACACTGATGGCCACACCGCGCGCCACTGGAGCGATGCCACCAATGTATTTGCCCGTCGCACCCGACCACGTTGCCGGTTTGCTCGGCGCCGCCGAAGGTGGATCGCTTCAGGCAGACGCGCTTTATGTGCGTACTACAGCACACGAAATGTCTGTCTTTCTTTCGGCAACAGGCGCCGAAGCGCCGTCCCCACAGCAGATGCTGCGTGTTCTGGAAGAGCGCGCCGGCAAGGAAAATCCGCCCGCGCAGCCAAGCCCGCGCTCATGGGACAAGGACTACGCCAAAATCGTCAGTTTGGCATCCTGGCTTGAGTTCAGCCGATTCTCAGATGCAATCGCCGCATCCGCCGCGCGTCAGGGCAAGGTGGTGGTCAGGCGTAGTTTCGCCGCCCTTGCCGGCCAGCCGCAGTTTGGCGCGGTCCATTGCATCGACCTTCCGTTTCAGTTCGGAAATTTTGCCGACTGGGTCGACGCTCCGATGCTTGCGGGTTGGCATCGGGAGGCATTCGAACGGTTGAGCGCCGATACGCGCGGCGATCTGATTGAATTTGTCAAAGGGATACCACCGCAAGACCATCGGACGCTTGGCGAGGGTGCAGGGCCGGCTGAGGGGTAGCAACCCGCCGAAGGAGCCAAACGTGGAAGAAGAAGTCAGTCACGGCCTCACCAGCTTGGCCTCGCATGTGTCTTGGGGGTCGAACGATCTTCGACCACGGACCCTGCGCAAATTGTTGGGCGCCTATCCGACGGGGGTCGCCGTGGTGACGACACGCGCGCCGAATGGCCGCCAAATAGGATTGACCATCAATTCTTTCGTATCGCTTTCTCTTGAGCCAGCGCTGGTGCTCTGGAGTCTTGGCAACAACTCTTCCAACCTGGCCGCCTTCGCCAATTGCTCTCACTTTTCGATCAACATTCTCAGCAACAAGCAGGAGGCAATCGCTCGACGCTTTGCCAATTCGCGCCTCCCGGACAAGTTCGCCGAAGTCCCGCTACGGCAAACGCCGGAAGGCATGCCGATCATTGATGAGGCGCTGAGCGTGCTGATTTGCATTCATGACCATTGCCGCACCGTCGGCGATCATCTCCTGCTGGTCGGGCGCGTGGTCAGAACAAACGATTTCCCGGGCGTGCCGCTGGTGTTCTGCGGTGGACGCTTCCTCTCCTCGCCGAGACCGGACCGTAGCCACGGCAAACTGGAGTTGGACAGTGCACGCCGGCGCCGTCCCTCGAAGAAGGAGATCGACAGCGAAGCGGCCACCGTCGCTTGGAATGCACTGATGGAGTCAGAGCATGGCGTTTAGAAATGTATGAACGCGCGGTGCCGCGCGCGTTCATACTATCTTCCGTCGCGTCATGTCAGAAACCAACAGCTTGCCCATCCTTGCGCGGATCGGATCCGGTTGCAGATATTAAAGCGGTTGACCGGCAGTATTGGCTGGCGTCGGTCAGACTGTTCACCCTTAGCGGCTGTCGCGAAACTGGGTTGTCTATCTGTCGGGTTATTGTCGGAGCACGCACCATAAACCCACAAGCTCAACCAAGAGGAGAGCGTGAATCGAAAAGGTCGCACGAAGCTCAAAAGTGAGTTTCGTCTCCTCCCTACGACGCGAGAAAGGTGGTCGCAGCATCCAGGATCTCGTACGTCTGCGTAGGCCAGCACTCTTAGAAGATCACCGGCGCAATACCGTTTCAGCCGAGCCTCGCGCGTGAGCATCGCCGTAGTCAGCCCCCGACAGAGCCGCTGATTAAGAGACGCGTGTTATTGCAGGAAGATCAATAGCAATTCCAACAATTGGCTCCCCCAACTAGCGTTCAGCACCAAACCCACTGTTCCCGCACCCATGTTTTCTTACTGGAGAGCAGCCTAGCTCACGGCACGCTGTCGTTGTGAACGACTGCCGATGCATCCCCGAAAGTCCCAATTTGCGCTGGCAACAGGCTTCCACCAGAGACCGTTCCGACTTCCGCAAGCGCCGCGACGTCGAGTTTCTCGAGATTGGATTCGTGCGTGGCGCGGTCGATGTTGAAATAGCTGAGCGCATAGAGAGACAACAGGCCGAGGGTCAACCCGACAGGTACATAGATATATCCGAGCTCGTGCATGAGCGCCGGATCGATTGTGCCGGGCTTCGCGTTGGCGGGAAAATGGACCCAGGTGAGCATGACACCCGATACCAGTGTGCCGAGGCCGGTGACGCTCTTGCTCAGCACCGAATTAGCCGCGAAGAAGAGTCCTTCGGACCTTGTCGAGGTGCGAACCGCGTTGTCGTCAACTACATCTGCAAGCATCGATGTGGCCACGACAAGCCCGACGAGAGCCAAGGTCGTCGCGAAAAATGCTTCGATTGCAAGGAAGGTCAGCAGCCAGGGCCAATCGTTGCCGGGCAGGATACCGAGAAGGCGAAGACCGATCGGAAGCGTCGTCGCGAAGATGGCAACACCGAAGGACAAAAGCGCGACGCGCTTCTTGCCCCAGAGGCGAGAGCAAAGCGGTGCCACGACGACGCCGACCAGCGACGCCAGCAGCACCGGGCCGACCAGCACAGAAATCTGGTCGGTCGAGAGTTCGAAGAAATAGAGGTTGAAGTAGACGCTGAGACCGCCCGAGATACCCGCATTCATTCCGGAGAAGAGCGCGGCGATCATGATTGCGACGAAGTTTCTGTTGGTGAAAGCGGATGCGACGTCGCCCTTCAGGTCGCGCCCCGAGAAAGGCTCGTCGGACGCCTGCTTGAGGTGCGATATCTCGTTGTGCGTGCCGAGTGAGGAGACAAGAACGGTAGCAGCGATGATCAGGCCCCCGACCAAGCCATATTTTGTGTAGCCGGCCATATTCGTGACACCCCCGACCCGGTCGGACAGAAAGCCCTGGAATGCGAGGATGCTTGCCAGCACGCCGCCGATCACACCCCAAAAATAGCGCCCCGCGATCAGGCTGGTTCGCGCATCATAGTCGGACGCCATTTCAGGTGCGAGCGAGGTGCTCGGAATCTCGCTGAGACTGATGAAGAATCGCACCGCCATGAGGGAGACGAGCAGATAGGCGAAGTTGCCGCCGTCTGACATGCCGGACGGCGGGCTCCACAACGCCCAGAAGGCGATTCCCGCCGGGATGATCGAGGCATACATAAAGGGATGCCGGCGACCGATCCGCGATCGCGTCCGGTCCGACCACAGTCCGATCGCAGGGTCCCAGAACGCATCACAGATCAGCGAGATCATCAGCGCGAGGCCGACCGCCGCCGCCGACATGCCCACCACCTGATTGTAGAAGATGAGCGCGAGGATGGTGATCGCCTGTGCTGCAAGCCCGCTGGATAGCGCGCCAATACCGAATGCAAGTCGCGTGACCCGCCCGAGGCGGCGACCGGAGCGCACGTCAGCCTTCATGATCTCTCCTTGGCATCAGCCGCCGCCTCGCATCACCCATCCACGGGGACGTTCAGCGAAAATGGACGGGGTCGCGGCGCGGCAAGGCGGTGCGCCCCGTCCTCGCTTTCCCAGAGAGGAGGATTGGGAAAGTCGTTTCTCATCCTGCTTGGCCGTAGCCAACCCACCGGATCAGACTTCCATGAAGTCGACCGTCGCGGACTTCGGCCCGTGCACCTTGGTGTCCGAATGTCCATAGTGGTAGACGAGCGCTGAGCGTCGTTCGTCCGACGTGTTGTCGTTCGACATGTGCATCAGGAAACTGTGGAAGATGAGCACGTCGCCCGTTTCCATCAGGACGGGCTCGGCATTCGAGAAGTCATAGTCGACGACTTCGAGATAGCCGAGGTTCGAGCCCGGGCGGGCATCGGGAACGACATTGTGGATCGGCTCATTGTGCGATCCCGGCGCGACAAAAAGGCAACCATTCTCGATGGTGGCCCTGCTCGTCGCCAGCCAGACACCGATCTGCGGCATGCGATCGAAAACATAATAAAGTGAATCTTGATGCCAAGGCTGTCCCCAGACGCCGGGGTTCTTGAAGATGTATTGCGAGTTGAAGCACGAGACGCGCGGTCCGAGGATCGCGCTCATGACGTTGCGGATCGCCGGATGCCTGGCAAAGCTGTGGAAGGGCTCGGCCCGGTGCAGATTGAACAGCTTCGACATCCGCATGTCGGCCGACTCGCCTGAGTTGACCTTGGCTGCTTCCTCGACGGCAATCGCGCCGTCCTTCCCGACATGATGGCCCGTGACGGTCGAGTGACCGTCCTCGGCACGCGTGAAGATATCGATCGCGCGCCGGGTCATCTCGCTGCAGGTGTTGGGATCGACCACGCCGCGCAGGATAAAATAGCCTTTCTCCATCCAGTCCGTCGCCTGTTCGGGCGTCAGGAGGCTGAGATCGTAGCTATGGTCTTTCGGATCGCTGGTCCGTCCGGACTGCAGCTTGTTGAAGGCCTTGGCTGCAGCTTCGTTGGGGCTCACGCCGGTCGCCTGATCGGTCATCCTATTCTCTCCATCAATAATGGTTTCCTGATGAAAAAAATAGTCATGAAGATTATTATAGTCAACTAGTGTTATCGAAAAGTTGCGCGCGCCGGGTCGGCGGCTGTGTACCGCTCATCATTGTCGTGAGATCTGCGGGAAGTCGGTGGCGCCGGGGATCAGCGCTTGACCCGTTTGGAGGGAAGGATGGACCGCGCCATACGCTCGGCGAGGTCGAGCGCGGCCTCCGTCTCCTTGACGAGATCGAGACCTTTGGTCCGCACCCAGCGCGCGTAAGAGGTCACGCCGCTCGCGATCAGTATCTGTCCAGCGAGGTAGGGTTCATAATCGCTCCGCGGATCGAGACCATAATCGTGCGCGATATATTCGGCGACGAGCCGCACTTCGTTCTCTTCGTATCGCAGCCAGCTGAGTGCGAGTTCCGGATCGCGCTGCACTTCGTGGATCTGGCCCGTTTTTGGATCGCCATCCTTCTGGCGCTTCGCAGCGGTCGTGAGCACGAGGTCGCGAAAGAATCCAAAAAACGGCCGCTTGCCTTTGGCAGCGACAATTAATGCACGAAATTCCTCGATCTCCTGGTCGGAGAGCGCCGCGACCAGGTCTCGCTTCGTCTTGAAATGCGTGAAAAGGGTCGTGACGTGAATGTCGGCCGCATCGGCGATCGCATTCATCGTCGCGTCGGCGTAGCCCGCCTTCTTGAACTCGGCGGACGCGGCTTCGAGAATACGGGAGCGCGTGCGAGCCCGGCGCGCCGACCGGCGCGGGAAGCGCTCCGCACCATCCTGTTCCATCTCGGTCTCGACTTTCCCGCTCACGCTACCCCCGATGTCATTGAGGCACTGCAATAATCAATGCGCATTGAATGATCATTCCTAACCGCGCCGCGCAAAAAGTCCAATAACGCCCCGCAGCTTACAATTTCGATGACATCCAGATCGGATGGCGCGAATTGCGCAGCCCGACGAGATCCCTGCGGTGGCCGATTACGGCGCGCTGGTTGACACAGCCCTTATCGGAGATTTCGCCGTATCCGACCAGATTCGGTCACACGACGTGGCGAGCCGCCAGCTGGGCGATCGTGCGGATCCAACCCCTTTGGCGAGCATCATTCTGGCAGCTTCGCGCCGCGGCGGGGAAGCCGCCTTCGGCCGGCCGCAAGGTCGAACCCAAAGACGAATCTTCGCATCCGCATGAAATGCCGCCGCACCCCGCCGCGTCGCAACATCAGGGACGCACCGCCGCAATCCGCAACCTGCCGAGTTGACACTATTCAACTATAATTTTATAGTTGATATGAATTTAGAAGCCGAAGGCGTGCGGACAAGCCGCCTCGTGGGAAGGTGAGGGTCTTGCATGACATTGACGGCGAGCATCGATGCCGTGGTCGCAACAGGCCTGCACGCAATCGCTCGGAAGATGGACGCCACCGCGACCGGCATTTCCGGACTCGAACGTCTCTCGGGCGGCGCGACGCAGGAGATTTGGCGGTTCGACATCGAGATCGCGGGCGGTAACGGCGGGCGCTACGTCCTGCGCCGCGCGGTCGGCGAAACGCGCATCACGGTGGCTGGTGGCCTCGAGGTAGAAGTCGAACTGATGGCCGCCGCCGCGCGCGTTGGCATTCCCGTCGCCGAGGTTGTCTATGTCTTGCATCCAGACGACAGGCTCGGGCGCGGCTTCGTCATGCGCTTCGTCGAGGGCGAGACCCTCGGCGGCCGCATCGTAAATTCGGATCATCTGCGCGCGGCACGCCAGACCCTTGCCGCCGAATGCGGCGAGACCCTGGCGAGGCTGCACCAGATCTCTGCTGCCGATTTCCCGTCGCTGGCGCGCGTAACGCCTGCTGAGCTGGTCGAACGGAACCGCCTCGCCTATCGCAGGACGCCGATCCGGCGCCCGGTGTTCGATCTCGCCTTTCGCTGGCTTGCCGATCACACCCCACCCGCTTCCGCCGCGCCGACCCTCGTGCATGGCGATTTCCGCAACGGCAACCTCATGGTCGGCCCCGACGGCCTGCGCGCCGTTCTGGACTGGGAGCTCGCACATGTCGGAGATCCGATGGAGGATCTGGGCTGGATCTGTATCAACAGCTGGCGCTTCGGGCGCATCGAACTTCCCGTCGGCGGTTTCGGTGCCCTCGAAGACCTGCTTGCCGGCTACGAACGAATCTCGGGAACGCGGCTCGATCGGGCCGCCGTCCACTGGTGGCAGATCCTGGGCACGATCCGCTGGGGCACCATCTGCGCCGCGTCGATCGGCGCCTTCCGTGACGACGATGCGACGATGGAGCGAGCGATGATCGCCCGCCGCACCTCGGAGACCGAGATCGACCTCCTCCACCTGATGACGAGCTGACCTATGCAAGACCAACCTGCCCCCGACGAACTGCTTCGCAGCGTCATCGGCTTTCTGCGCGACACTGTCGTCCCCGAAGCCAAGGCCCGAACCGCTTTCCAGGCACGCATCGCGGCACGCGCGCTAGAGCTCGTCCGGCGCCAGTTCGAACTCGGCGCATCGGGCGAGGAGCTCGAAAGGCACCGTCTGATCGAACTCCTCGGTGCCGCCGCCCCATTGGATGAACTCAACAGACAACTAGCGGATGCCCTGGCGGACGGAACACTCGCGCTGCCAAGTCCGGGGCTCCTCGACCATCTCCGCGCAACCACGCTCGAAAAGCTCGCGGTCGATCAACCCAATTATTCCGGCTACCGCGCCGCGCTGCGCGAGCAAGCCGACGCCGGGAAGGAAGGCTAAGATGGATTTCTCCGTCCCCCACGAGCTCACCGACTATCTCGCCGACCTCGACCGCTTCATCGCGGCGGAGATCGCGCCGCTGCAGGCGAAAGACGACAATGAGCGCTTCTTCGATCATCGCCGCGAGCATGCCCGCACCGACTGGGACAATGACGGCCTGCCGCGTCCCGAATGGCAAGCGCTGCTAAAGGAGGCGCGCCAGCGCGCCGACGCGGCCGGTCACCTGCGCTACGCCTGGCCGAAGGACTATGGCGGCAAAGGTGGATCGCACCTCGCGATGACGGTGATCCGTGAACATCTCGCCGCCAAGGGCCTCGGGCTCCACAACGATTTGCAGAACGAGCATTCGATTGTCGGCAACAACCCGTTCGTGATGATGTTCCGCACTTTTGCGACCCCCGAGCAGGACGCCCGTGACGGCGAGAAGCTGCTGAAAGGCGAGATGATCACCGCCTTCGGCCTCACCGAGCCCAACCACGGGTCGGACGCAACCTATATGGAGACGCGCGCGGTGCGGCAGGAGAAGGACGGCAAGCCCGGCTGGCTCCTCAACGGCGAGAAGATGTGGACGACCGGCATGCATGTCGCGACGCATGTCATGGTTTTCGCCCGCACCTCGGGCCAGGACGGCGACCCGAAAGGCATCACCTGCTTCCTTGTTCCCACCGGAACGCCGGGGGTAAGGATCGAGGAGTGGCTCTGGACCTTCAACATGCCCACCGACCATCCGCGCGTCAGCTTCACCAGCGTCTGGCTTCCCGAGGACAGCTATTGGGGCGAGGTCGACCGCGGACTCGGACTCGGCCAGAGCTTCGTCCACCAGAATCGCATTCGGCAGGCCGCCTCTTCGCTCGGCGCGGCCGTCTATTGCATCGAGGAAAGCGTGCGGTATGCGCGCGAACGCAAGCCGTTCGGCAAGGCACTTGCTGAAAACCAGGCGATCCAGTGGCCGCTCGTCGAGCTCGCGACGCAGGCCGAGATGCTTCGCCTCCTGATCCGCAAGACCGCATGGGAGATGGACCGGATGGATCACAAAGCCGTCGAACGCACGCTCTCGGACAAGGTCAGCATGTGCAATTATTGGGCGAATCGCCTTTGCTGCGAGGCCGCCGACCGCGCGATGCAGGTGCATGGCGGCATCGGCTATTCGCGCCACAAGCCGTTCGAGCACATCTATCGCCATCACCGCCGCTACCGCATCACCGAGGGAGCCGAGGAAATCCAGATGCGCAAGGTCGCAGCTTTCCTCTTCGGCTTCATGGGACCGCGCAAGGTCGCACTCGCTAAGGCCGCCAAGGCATGAGCGAGAAAATCCCCGACGCCATCGCCCGGACGCTCGTTGATCCGTCGGCCTATGCCGATGAGCGAATCCATGATGCCTACACATGGCTCCGTGCCAACAACCCGCTCGGCCGTGCCGAGCCGCCTGGCTTCGATCCCTTCTGGGTGGTCAGCCGCCACGCTGACATCTTGGAGATCAGCCGGCAGAATTCGCTCTTCCACAGCGGTGACCGTTCGACGATCCTGACACGCCACGCCGACGATGAGCGGGTACGCCAGATGACCGGCGGAAGTCCGCACCTTGTCCGCTCCCTGATCCAGATGGACGCGCCTGACCATTCCAAATATCGCGCTCTCACCTTCAAATGGTTCTCACCGGAGAGCGTCAAGCAGCTGGATATCGATATTCGCGCACTCGCCCGCCGGGAGATCGACCGCATGGCTACGATGGATGGCCGCTGCGAATTCATGTCGGACGTCGCTCTCGGCTACCCGCTCCACGTCATCATGAGCATTCTCGGCGTGCCAATGGCCGACAAGGCCAGGATGCTCACGCTGACGCAGGGCATCTTCGGCGGCAGCGATGCTGTACAGGGAGCGCAGCTCGACGCACTGCCATCCGGCACCCTCGCACAGATCATCGCCGGCGTGATCGCCGACTTCACCGGCTACTTCATGGACATCGCCGCGGATCGGCGTGCCAATCCGCGCGACGATCTCGCAAGCGTCATCGCCAATGCCGTTGTCGACGGCGAACCGATTTCGGAGCGCGAGGCGACCGGCTATTTCATCATCGTCGCGACGGCGGGCCATGACACCACCTCCTCGTCACTCGGCGGCGCCATGGGGGCGCTGGCGCGCGATCCCGCGCTTCTCGCGAGCCTCAAGGCAGATCTTTCATTGATTCCCCGCTTTGTCGAAGAAGCGATCCGCTGGACGAGCCCTGTGAAGACTTTCATGCGCTCGGCGACGGAGGGCACCGAATTTGGTGGCCGCAGGATCGGCAAAGGGGACTGGCTGATGCTCTGCTACGCATCGGGCAACCGTGACGAAGCGGTGTTCGAGAACCCGTTCGAATTTCGTCTCGGCCGCAAGCCGAACAAGCAGCTGTCGTTCGGCTATGGCGCGCATGCCTGCATCGGTCAGCATCTCGCACGCCTCGAGCTGAGAATTCTGTTCGAGGAGCTGTTGCCGCGCCTCGAGCGCGTCCGTCTCGATGGCGAGATGAGATCTGCTCACAGCTGGTTCGTGAACGGCCCGCGCAACCTGCCCCTGCGCTTCGAAATCGACTGATACCTACGACAAGGGAACAAACAGATGAGCCAGATCACCGGTGGCGCGCTACTCGCCCGCACATTGCAGGTCGCTGGGGTCGGCGAGGTCTTCACGCTCCACGGCGGCCATCTCGATGCCTTCCTGATCTCGTGCCGCGAGCATGGCATCCGGCTTACCGATACCCGGCACGAAGCCTCGGCCGGTCACGCGGCCGAAGCCTATGCCCGTGCGACGGGCAAGATCGGCGTCTCGGTCCTGACCGCCGGACCGGGGTTTACGAACGCCTATACTTCGCTCGCAAATGCCTATCTCGACCGCATGCCGGTGCTCGTCATTGTCGGCGCGCCATCGACGCGCGAAGGCGATCTCAATACGCTTCAGGGCGGCATCGACCAAATTGCGGCGGCAAGCCATGTCACCAAATGGGCCTACCGCATCGGACATGGCGCGCGCATCCCGGAGATCGTCGAACAGGCGATCCGCCGCGCCATGACGGGGACGCCGGGGCCGGTGCTGCTGGAAGTGCCGATCGAGGTCATGTTTAGCCCGGTCAAGGCTCCGCCGCGGATCGAGGAACTGAACAATTTCGCGCTTGACGATGGCGGGCCGGCGCCGAGCAGCAAGCAGGTCAAGGCGCTGCTCGACCTTCTCGCCTCGGCAGAGCGTCCGGTCGTGATCGCCGGTGGCGGTGCGACCCTTTCGCGCAGCGCCGACGCGCTGCTCGCCTTCGCAACGAAGACCGGCATTCCGATCACCACCGGCGTCAAGGGTGAAGGCCTGATGCCGCAGGATCATCCGCTTTACGGAGGCAGCATGGTCAGCATGCCGATCGCAGCCGCCGCGGGCGCACCTGCCGATGTTGTGCTCCTGCTCGGCCAGCGCGTTGGCCTCTTCACCGGCGGCCGCTACGGCGTTCTGCCTGTGGGGGCCAAGGTTGCGCAGGTTGACGTCGATGGCAGCGAGCCCGGTCGGGGCGGTCCGATCGATCTTGCGATCATGGCCGATTGCCGCGAGACGCTGCTCGCACTGACCGATGCCGCGGGCAGCTACAACTGGCGTGACCATACCGAATGGGCGTCGGCGCTCAAGGCCGCGCGCGCCATCCCGAACCGGCGGTGGCATGATGCGCCCGTGACCAGTCCGGAAGGGCTGCTCCATCCCTATCACGCGTGCAAGGCGCTCGCCCGTGCGCTCCCGGAGGATGCAATCATCGTCTGCGATGGTGGCGAATCCTCTGTTTGGATGCGCGACCATATCCGCCCCAGGGGCACAGGCTCGTTTCACATCACCGGCTATCTCGGTACCCTTGGCGTCGGGCAGGGGTTCGCAATCGGCGCGGCGCGCGCCTTTCCCGACCGCCCCATATTCCTGTTCGCGGGCGACGGCGGCGTTGGTTTCCATATCCAGGAATTCGATACGATCGTCCGCCATCGGCTCAACGTCCACACCGTCGTCCTCAACAATGCCTGCTGGGGCATGTCGCAAAATGGCCAGGATCTCATCTATGGACGGGACAAGCGTACGATCGTCGAACTCGCCGACAGCGCCTATGAAAAAATCGCGGAGGCCTTTGGCGGAAGAGGTTGGCGCGCGGATACCATTGAAGACATTGAGACCTCGATGAGGGGCGCGATCGACAGCGGAGTGCCGAGCTGCATCAACGTGCGCATCGACGGTGCCGTGATCAACCCTGTCACAATGAACATGGTCGGCATGAAGCCAGGCGAAGGGCTCAAGGCGACGGCGGCCGAAGTCGGAGCCGACAAGGACTCCGGCGGCACGATCGTTATGCCCTATTACGATAATGTGGAGTAGAAGATCAAATATCCGAAGTGACGCGGAACGGCGCTCGTTGCCAAGAAGGGCACGTGCGGAGCAAAGGCCGGCCCTCACGACCCAAGGTTATCAGCCGAATTGCCGACCGTCAGATCCTGGCCACGCGGTCGCGAGCCTCGCCAACAGAATCTAGGCATCGTGCCGCCGCATTCGATGTTTCGAATCGAACTCGACACTGAGCCCTCCGTCGATCGAAATGGTCTGACCGGTCACAAAGCGGCTCTCGTCGGAGGCCAGGAAGAGAATTGCGCTGGCGATGTCTTCGGGCTTGCCGGCGATCGGCAAGGGCTGTGAGGCAGCGAGGCTTCGCTCGACAGCCGCGACACCGAATCCGTCCTCCATCAAAGGGCTGTCGTAGATGATCGGCGTAACGATCCCGCCAGGGCAAACAGCATTGGCGCGAATGAGATCGCGCGCTCCCTCCATCGCAGCGACGCGGGTCAATTGCAAAACCCCGGCCTTCGATGCGCCATAGGCCCCCTGCCCCGGCATCCCTCTCAATGCCGAGATTGAGGACGTCGTGACGATCGATCCACCGCCGCGCTGGCGCATCATCGGAAAGGCGAGTTTCATTCCTTGCCAGACGGCCTTGAGATTGACGGCTATCGTCCGGTCGAAGAGCGGTTCGGCGCAGCTTTCGATACTTATTTCACCACCGCCGACGCCCGCATTGTTGACGAGGACGTCGAGGCCGCCGAAACGTTCGTCCGCCGCGGCGAACACAGCGCCGAGGGACGCTACGTCGGTGATATCGCACGCCATGAAGCAGGCCGCGTCGCCCAGCCGTTCGGCAATTGCATGGCCGTCGTTCGGGCCGCCGGGCACCCGCCGCCGATGATGGAGACGCGACGCCACCGCTCCGATCTGCGATCCGAGCCCAGCTCCTTGCGCTGGATCAAGGTCACAGAAGAGAACGCACGCGCCCTCGGCTATGAAGCGTTCGACGGTTGCAAGACCTATCCCGGACGCGCCGCCCGTCACCAAGGCGACTTTTCCTTGCAGCCTCGCTGTGTCCGCCATCGATCCACGTCCTCATCGAACTACCTGAGGTTTGCACCTTTTACATACTCGAATTGATAATTCAATTCTAATAGTGCAATGTCTTGATTGCGACGACATGCGACCGACGGGTTGACCGCGGCCGATCCTGACATTCTTGTGGAACGCCGCTGGCCTCGAGCTTTGCCCGCATCTCGTCCGAGACGATTTCACCCGGAAGCATTGCGCGTCGCTCCGTCCGGCGACCCCTGAAGCGCGACATCGACAACTCACACGGCTCTATTTGTCGCGGATGTGATGCGAATACATGCGACTAGGAAACATGGGTTTATGGTGCGCTCGGAAGGCGTTCGCATCTGACGTGAATTCAAAGAGCTACGGCTGACGGCGTCGAGTTTTGGTGCATTTCGTGGCCAAAAGTGCCTTTTGGCCCAACCGCTGAATAAGAGCCCTGCCCCATACGAGGTCAGGTTGGCCCCACCGCTCCGGACCCCATCTACGAGAGCTGTTTTGGGCGCGGCCACAGCCCTCCTTCGGACCATGCTTCAGATTCGTCTGGTGACAATGGATCGGCCTCGCCGCCGGTCCGCGCGGGATCGGAATTGAGCCAGCGGTGCAACTCGAGCTTACCTATCTGGTTGCGGTGGACCTCGTCGGGGCCATCTGCCAGTCGCAGCAAGCGAGTCGTGGCGAGCGCTGCCGAGAGGAAGTGGTCGTTATTGGTCCCACCTCCACCGAACACTTGTATTGCCCAGTCAACGATCGTCTGCGCCATATTTGGCGCGACGACCTTGATCATGGCGATTTCCTGCCGCGCGGACTTGTTGCCGACTGTGTCCATCATGTAGGCCGCCCTGAGAGTCAGCAGTCTCGCCTGCTCGATCTTCATGCGGGCTTCGGCCAGGCGCTCAAGCGTCACCGTTTGCTCGGCGATCGGCTTGCCAAAAGCGACACGTTTCAGCGCTCGCCGGCACATGCGCTCGAGCACGCGCTCGGAAAGGCCGATCAACCGCATGCAATGATGGATGCGTCCAGGTCCGAGCCGCCCCTGCGCGATCTCGAATCCATGTCCCTCGCCAAGCAGCATGTTGGCGGCCGGCACGCGAACATTGGTGAACATCACCTCGGATGCGCGATCCGGTACGCCGTAAAATCCGAGCACCGGTAGCGATCGGACGACATGCACGCCCGGTGTATCTTTCGGCACAAGGATCATCGATTGGCGCTTGTGACGGTCCGGGTGCGCTGGGTCCGTCTGCCCCATGAAGATGATAATCTTGCATCGCGGATCGGTCGCACCGGTCGTATACCACTTGCGACCGTTGATCACATAATGGTCGCCGTCACGCACGATCAGACTGGCGACATTGGTCGCATCGGATGAGGCAACGTCGGGCTCCGTCATCGCAAACGAAGAACGGATCTCGCCCGCGAGCAACGGCTTCAGCCAGTGCTCCTTCTGCGCCTCCGTACCGTAGCGCAAGATCGTCTCCATATTTCCGGTGTCCGGTGCGCTGCAATTGAAGACCTCGGGAGCCAGATGCGAACGTCCCATGATCTCGCACAGCGGCGCATACTCAAGGTTTGTCAGCCCGTCCTCGGGAGCCGGCAGAAACAGGTTCCACAAGCCGGCCTGTTGCGCGAGCTGCTTCAGTTCCTCCACGACCGGGTGCACGGCCCAGGGCCCCAGCCGCTCCGCCTCCTGGTAATATCGGCGCTCATTCGGATAGACGTGCTCCATCATGAAGCGCTGGATACGCTCGGCCAGTTCTCGGCTGCGTTCGCTTTGCGTAATATCCACCTGAGTCCTCCTTACTGGCTGCGCAGGCTGTCCCGGAGCGTGTTTCGGGTAATCTTGCCGGATTCCGTCTTCGGCAAATCGTCCAGCACGCGAATGTCGACAGGGCATTTGTAGGCCGCCAATCGTGCGCGGCAAAAGCCCGAGAGCGCGGTCACGTCGATTGCGGCACCGGGCCGCGCGGAGACGAAAGCCACCACCGTCTCGCCGCGATAGGGATCGGCAGCACCGACCACGGCCGCCTCGCGCACCCCCGGAAAGCCATAGATCACGTCTTCCACCTCACGCGGCCAAACCTTAAACCCGGAGGCTGAGATCATGTCCTTCTTGCGGTCCACGAGATAGAACCAGCCGTTCTCGTCAAAGAAGCCGACGTCGCCGCTGTGGAGCCAACCATTCGTCAACACCTCATCGGTTTCCGCCGGTTTTCTCCAGTAGCCAGCCATCACACCGGACCCACGCACGACCACTTCGCCATGTTCGCCCGGTCCGAGCGGGTGACGCTCGTCGTCGACGACGATCGCATCGACCGCGGACGTTGGCCTGCCGATGGACAGCGCGCCCGACGCGGGATCGACGGGAATTGGACCTTCGTTGGGTGCAAGATGACTTGCAGAGGTCAGCTCAGTCATTCCATACGAACTGCGGATCGCCCGTCCAAACCGCTCCGCGAAGGCGTCGATCACCGATGGAGCAATCGGCGCGCCGCCGGAATAGATATGGACCAGGCTCTCGAAATGCCGGCTCGTCGCGTCGGCCTGATTCATCAACGCGATGTATGCCGTGATGGCACCGATAATGAATGTCGGCCGCCATTCGAGGAAGGCATCGAGAGCGACCTGCGGCTGGAAGCGATAGGTCAGCACCATCGCCGCACGCGCAGCGAAGGCCGCAACCATCTGGATCTCGAAGCCGGTGATGTGGAACAGCGGCGCGACGCCGAATATCCGCGACGTGCAGTTCAGGTCGAAATGATCGCGGCAGACCAGCGCCGTCGCCACCAGGTTGCGATGCGTGAGCATCGCGCCCTTGGGAACGCCCGTGGTTCCGGACGTGTAGAGCAGCAAGCCGATGTCGTCGGGGGTCAGGACAGGCGCCGGCGGCGCGGATGCGTCTTCGGCGAAGACCATGGTCAGCGCCTGGGCCGGCGGCGGCGCACCCGGCTCCGGCAGCACCCGAACGTCGTTCCGCATCTGGAATTCACGTGCGGAGGTCCACAGCACCAGTTCGGGATCGACGGAATCAGCGGCCGGGACAACACTGTCCCATTGATCATCGTGACAGATCACCGCCTTGGGTTCGCAATCCTTGAACAGCTTCCGAAGCTCCGGCGTCCTGAACATCGGATTGAGGCTAACAACGATGGCTCCGACTTTCCATGCCGCCACGCTGACGATCACGAACTGCGGTACGTTCTGAAGAATGACGGCAACCCGGTCGCCGCGGCCAACCCCCTTGCGCGCGAAAACGCCGGCGAGACGGTCGCTCAACCCGTCGATATCGGCATAGCTCTGCGTCGCATCGAAATAGAACAGTGCTGCCGCCTCGCGCGGCGCAGCCCGAAACAGATCGAGCGCTGTCAGCCTTCTGTGATCGGGAGAGGCGTCGGTCGTTTGTCCGAGACGTGCGCGCAGCTGACCTGCGGCTTCTTCGTAAGCGCGCACACGCAATGCAGAATCGAAGTCAGCACTCATTCTCATGACCTGCCGCCGTCGTGACAGCGCCCGCCGTGTCCGACCCTGCGGTTATGAATGCCGGCAACCATCATTGTCCTGCCGCCGACAACGCCGGTATTCCTGAACCTAGTCATTGGACCTTTTTCCGCGATAGACCGAGCCGAGACGCGCGTGCCGCAATGCGGCCCGGTTCGCAAAGGGCGGTTGCGCCGCCCCACTCTCTTTGGCTTGAATGACAACGCGCGTCCGCCGGATGTGGAGACGCACCAACACCTGCGCGGCATCGACGTCGCGTGCCCGGATCGCATCCATGATCAGAACATGCTGGGGATCAGAGAACGGAAACCCATCCTTCGCATAGGTCTCGCTGACGAATTGCCGCCGAAAGTGCTGCGTGCTGTTCCAGAAGCGCTCGACCATCGCCAGCAGTTGCGGCATCCGCGCGCGCGAATAAGTTCGTAGATGAAACTCCCGGTCCAACTGGATGTATTCCTCGAGCGTCGTCACCTGCTCGAGTTCGCGCACGATGCGGTCAAGCGTCTCAATGTCCTCGTCGGTCAGGTTCGGAACGCTTTCCCCGATGGCAAGCGGTTCGACCGCTTCGCGGATCTTGTAGATCTCGATCGATTCCTCCGAATCGACATCCGCAATCCAGGCGCCACGGTTCGGCGCCATCACCACCAGCCCCTCGTTCTCGAGCTGCTTCAGCGCCTCGCGCACGGGAATGCGGCTTGCTCCGAAATGCGCCGCGAGAAGTTCCTGCCGGATGCGGGTGCCCGGCCGCATCTCGCCGCTCAGCACCGCGCTGCGGATCTCGCTTGCGATCCGCTCGCTCATCAGCCGACCGCCATCCGCATCATCTTCATTGGCGTCGCGCGCCGCATCCTTCCAATGGGGAGGCCGCTGATAGGCACTCATGAAAGGCTCTCCTTATCAATGAATGGCCGCGTACATGATCTTGTCTTCGGTCGCATCAGTTCGTGCCATTTCCTCAACGATACGCCCACCGCGTGCGACCAGAATCCGATCCGAGATCGCCAGAATCTCCGGCAGATAGGAGGAGATCACGACGACCGCCTTATTCTCACCCGCCAGCTTGCGAATTGCCTGGTGGATTTGCGGAATGGCACTGACGTCCACCCCTCGCGTCGGCTCGTCGAAGATGACCACTGTCGGCTCCTGCGCCAGGGACTTTCCCACCACGACCTTCTGCTGATTGCCGCCGGAATATTCCACGATCTTGAGCGTTCGCTTCAACGCCGAGATCGAGAGCGCCGAGATCCATTGGTCGGCAATCCGTTTCATCTCGCGTGTAGAGTAGAGGAATCGCTTGATACGCGGCGACGACAGATAACCAAGATAGATGTTCTGATCTACCGTCATGGTTTCAAAGAATCCGTCGACCTTGCGATCCTCGGTAATATAAGCGATTCCGTCGCGCACCGCCTGCCGCGGCACCCGATAGCGAACCGGTCTGTCTCGCAGATAGATCATCCCGCCGCGCAGGAAATTGCGCTTGCGCGCACCGCTGACGATCTGTGCGATCTCGGATCGCCCGGCGCCGACCAGGCCGAAAATACCGACGACTTCTCCGTTGAACACCGAGAAAGACATGTTCTTGACGATGCTCCCCATCGTCACGTTCTCGACCGAAAGCACCTTCTCGCCGCGCAGCGCATGAGGTTTCGGGGCGTCTGGATCGGCGCCGTGGGTCGCGTACTGCGCCGCCGTCTCCTCGCGGCCAACCATCATCCGCACCAGTGAGTCACGCGTAACGTCCTTCGCGGGCATCGTGGCGACCAGCTTGCCGTCCCGGAGCACGGTGATGCGATCGGCGATGTTGAGCGCCTCTTCGAGCGCGTGCGAGATGAAAATGATCCCGGCGCCCTTCTCTTTCAGGGTGTTGAGAAGATGAAACAGATGCTGCGTCTCTTCGGGCGTAAGCGACGCAGTCGGTTCATCGAAGATGAAGACCCGGGCATTGTGGCGCACCGCACGCACGATCTCGACCATTTGCCGCTTGGCCGTTCCGAGGTTCTCGACAAGCACCAGCGGGTCGACGTTGAAGTTCATCGATTGCAGTGACTGGGTCGCTGCGATGTTGATCTTGCTGTAAACCGTGACCCACTTCTCCATGCCGAGTTCGAGGTTCTGCGCCACCGTCATCGAAGGCACCAGACTGGATTCCTGGTAAACCATCGCGACGCCTCCCTCGAGCGCCTCCTTTGGCGAGGCGAACGAGACCTTGCGTCCCTGGATCATATAGTCGCCGGAGGTCAGCACGATTGCGCCTGCGATCGCCTTGCAGAGCGTCGACTTTCCCGCCCCGTTCTCGCCCAGCAGCGCGTGGATTTCACCCGGCCGCAGATCGAAATTGACGCCGTCGATCGCATGCAGACCGCCATAGACCTTGCTGCCATTGACGACTTGGAGCAGTGGGGTTTCTGCCTGTGGTTCCACCAGCATGGCGCTCATCCTTCTTGTGCGCCGCGGCCACGCGGCAGTTCAACCAGGCAATCGCGTCCCTTGGATACCGCCAGCACACGGGAGCCCAACGCCCGGACGGCGGTTATTCCGTGGACCCGACCATCGACGCGGCTGTGTAACGTCTCCGTTGCCGTGCCCTTGGCGTCCAGCCGCGCAACGAGGCCATACGAGCGCGGTGGCGCCCATGGCTTCTGAATGCCGAGCTTCTTGATGCGGCCGATCTGGGTCGGTTCGCGCGGATTGAGGCGGCCGTCCAGCGCCGGTCCGATCCAAAGCTCAGATGGTACCGTCCGCATCATCTCCTCGCAGAATGCCCGTTCGCGCAGGACAAATTCGGTCAGTTGCGTGCGCAGCGCGAGGAAGGCCATCCAGATCTCCCCTTCCGCGCCCGGCCCGAGACGCCCTGGATAACCGGTATAGTTCTTGACGATCACGCGCTTATCGCCGCCGGAGCGTGAAAAGGCGGTCAGACGATGCGCCCAGGACTCGGCGACCCACACCTCGTTGCCGTCGCTGGAAACGACCAAGCCGAGCGGCCATGCAAGCTTGTCTGCACGCACGCTCGCTCGACCGAGCGAGGCATCGCAAACGATGAGACGGCCCGAGGGGGCGCGGTTCTGCATCAGATCAGTCAACCAATGGTCAGGCCGGTTGGTGCGCGAACCATCGGTCAGATAGATTGCCCCGTCTGGGGCGACCGCGACCGACAATGGACAGGAAATCTTCTCACCGCCGACGCTTTCGAGTTTCGCAACGATCCGGCCAGTTGGTGAAAACGCCAGCAGACCCGCACCAGAGACGCAAGCCAGAAGCCTGCCATCCGGCGCGGACGCGAGCCCGCCGACGGGACCGTCAAGCGTCACGAACACGGCGCGCGTGCCGAAATCTGCTCCCGTACAACGCAGGATACTGTTGCCGGTCGAAACATAGAGCGCGCCGTCCTGCCCGAGCGCGATGTCATCCGGCCGCTCGATCTCATCGCCGAGTTGGCGGGCCTGGTCGAGCCGCTGGTTCGGCGAGAACGCGCCGTCGAGCACGGGAATGACATGAAGCTCCCGGTTCGGAAACAGCACGCGATCGACGATATCGCCAAGCAGAGACATGGCTCAGGCCCTTCCCCAATAGGACACGTGCGCTTCCCAGGTGGGGTCGGCGCCCTCGAGGCGGATACGGCCGATGCGGTTGTTCTCGAGACCACCGATATAGAGATGGCCCTTGTGCTCGCGGACCGAGGTGATGGTCGGATGCGAAAGGCCGCCTGGATCCCAGAGCGATTCCGTCACCACGCCGTCGTCGTCGAACTTGACCACGCAGCCGTAATTGATGCCCGGGCACAGCCATTCATCCGGGGGGATCTGCTTGACCATGCGGGTACGAAAAACGGGATTGCGCATCGCAAGGTCATAGACCGGTGTACGCAAGCCGACGAAGGCGAGCCAGTACTTGCCATCGGATGCGCGGTTAATGTTGTCGCAATAGCCCGGAAGGTTGTCGATCAAGATTTCGCTGGTGCCCGCCTTCGGCCCGGCAATCCAGTAGCGGTTGATCTGGCACAGCCAGGTGCTGGCCCACAGTACCGACTGCCCGTCATGGGAGATGCAGATGCCGTTGGGGAACGTCAGGTTCTTGAGGACGGTCTTGGTGATGCCTGTTTTTGGATCGTGGCAGATCAGCCGGCCGTTGCCGCGCCCCTCAAAGCCGTCGAGCGCCCAGTCGGTCAGTTCGTAGCGGGTCGAGGCCTCGCTGAAGTATATCTTGCCGTCGGGCGCAACGTCGAGATCGTCAGCCAGATAGAGCCGGGAGTCGTCCTTGAGGCGTGTACGCGTGCGCGTCGTGCGGTCGGTGACTTTGAAGACCGAACGATCGGGCTTCACGCCGTACACGCCCATGCCGGCGATGCAGACAAGGAGGTTCTGATCTCGATCGAACGCCAGCCCGAGCGGCCGGCCGCCGATGCGCGCGAATTCCTCGCGTACGGCATAGTCGGGCGCGAGGAAGCGGATGATCGAACCGTTGCGGTTGACGGTGTAGAGATTGTCCTTGCGGTCAAGGATGACGTCCTCCGGGCCCTCGATCATGTTGAGCGCGATCGCCTCGGCGTTCTTCAACCGGTCATTCTCGGCGAACGGCGTGCCGCTGCCGCGTTCGACCGACGGCGGCGGCTCGAAATCGACCCAGCTTGGGGTGACATAGACCTTTTGCAGCACCTTGCCCTTGTTCTTGACCCACTTCACGTTGAAACCCACTGCGAGCAGCAGGATGATGCCAATGATGGCGGTCGTCAGGTTGCCGGAGATGCCGAGCCGCACCATGCCGCTGGTAAGCATGAAGATGATCGCCGCGCCCATGACGGCGCGCGCGATGGTGCCGCGGCCGCCGGCAAGACTGATGCCGCCAAGAACCACCGCAGCCAGGGCATTGATCTCCCAGCCGACGCCGGTGTCCGTGCCCGAGCTGCTCTGACGCGCGGCATAGAGGATGCCTGCCAGCGCCGCGACCGATCCTGACATCACATAGGCCGAGAACAGCACGCGCTTGACGTTGACGCCGGCATGGCGGGCCGCCTTTCGGCTCGACCCGACCGCCATGATGTGGACGCCGGGCTTGACACGAGTGAGAAAGAAATGCGTTCCGACAGCAAGGAAGATCAACACCAGCATGTTGATGGGAATGCCGAGCACTCTGCCGGATCCCATGAAATCCCACGTGCTGGACCCGCTATCAATGCTTGCGAGCTCGTTCGTGAACGCGACCGTCACCTTGTTGTAGGCCGCACGGACGATGATGAGAACGACCAGGGTCGTGAGAAATGGCCGGGTCTTGCCGTAGGCGATCAGGCCGCCGTTGATTGCGCCCATCGCCGCGCCGAACAGGATGACCAGCACGATCATCACCGGCAGCGGCAACCCGACAATGAGGTACAGATAGAGCGCAAGGAAGTTCGACATCGCGAACACCGCGCCGACCGACAGGTCTATGCCGCCCGACAGCACGGAGAAGGCCATCGCGACGGCGACCATCCCCTGCTCCGCGAAATTCCGCATCAGCTCCTGAAGGCTGCCCGCCGTCAGGTAACGCGGGATCATCACCGCGAAGGCCAGGAACACCGTGATCGTGAGCGTGAATGGAATGACCGGCTCCATCCACCGCTTCTCAAGCAGCTCGCCCAGGAACAACTGGGGCGAATGGCGATGCCAGGCTCGTTGCAGGCTTTTCATCAACAGACTCCGGCGGGTTCGGCGCGGGCGCGGCCGAACGGCGGGACAACGCAGGGAATTGGGATCGGCAACTCCGGCCTGCCCGCGCCGCAATGGGCGCGGGCGCCGGTACGGCTTACTTCGCGCCGTTCGGGATGCTGAAGCAGTACATCCGATCGTCCTTCGACTTCACCCAGGCGGGGGTCGTGTAATAGGCGACGTTCTTCGCGCCTGGCTTGTCGCCACTCTGCAAGAGCGCGATCACCGCATCGGCGATGGTCTGCCCTTGCACGTCGGCGCGATACGACAGGTTCGCGGAGAAGGCGCCCTGCTCCAGCAGATCGCAATCCGCGGGCTGTCCATCGCTGGCGACGAACACCTTTACCTTGTCGCCCATGTTGGCCGCCTTGATCGCCTGCGCCGCGCCCGCAGTCTGCGGTCCCCACACGCTGAGAATCCCGCACAGCTTGGGATGTTGCTGCAGCACGGTGGTCGTGATGTCGCCGGCCTTGTTGGCGTCCCAACTGGTCGGCTGCGACGACACGACCTTGATCGACGGATCGGTCTTGAACACCTCCATGGCGCCGTTTTTCATGTCGAGCGAATAGGCCGCGGTCGCCTCGCCCTCAAGGATCGCGATTTCGCCCGAGCCCTTGCCACCGCCGCACTGGTTGATCACTTCACGAGCGATCTTGGTGCCGAGATCCTTGGCATCGACGCCAACATAGGCGTCGCTCAGGGTGTTCGACGCCATGTTGACCTGCACGACATAGATGCCGGCGTCCATAGCACGCTTGAGCTCCTTGGCGAGCAGCGTGACGTTCGGATTTTGGACCACAAGCACGTCGGGCTTTTCGTTGATATAGTCGCTGACGGTTTGCAGCTGGATGTCGGACTTCATGTTGGCGTCGCGCGTAACGAGCTTGATGCCGTAATCGTCGAAGCGATCCTTCATCACGCGCGTCCATTCGGCTTCCAGAACGCCCATCCAGACGGGCGACCAGGCAACCGTTTTGCCCTTGAGCGCCTTGTCGAACTTCTCACGCAACTGGTCGCGTGGTCCGGCCGCTTGCGATGGTGCCGCCACCAGCGCGGCGATAACCACCGACGCCGCCAGCCCGATGCCGACGAACGCCCTTCTGTGCACTGCTCTCGTCATGTTTCTTCCTCCCCTTTTATCGGCCGATTATTGCGGCCCGTTGTTGATGCAGAGCTTTAGTCGCCCTGCTTCGACGTCTCCTCGTCGCGCGGATGCAGCCGGGAATCGAGCAGGATCGCGATCAGCAGCACGATTCCCTTGACGATGTTCTGGGTCTGCACGTCCATATCCATGATGGTCATGCCGTTCAGCAGCACGCCGATCAGCAGCGTTCCGGCGATGACACTCATCACGTTGCCGCGGCCGCCGACGAGACTGACTCCGCCGAGCACGACAACCATGATGACGTCGAAAATGATGGTCGATTCCGCGACCTGGAGGTGCATCAGCGCCGTCTGCGCGACCATCACGACACCGCCGATATAGCCGATCGCAGCGCACAGTGCGTATTCGATCATGGTCAGCGGGCGGGTCGGCAGACCGGTCTGGCGCGCGGCGTCTGGATTGTCGCCGTGAGCATAGACGAAGCGTCCAATCACGGTGCGCGACAGGAACAGATGCACGACGACCGCGGTAGCCGCGAAGATCAGGATCGAGATCGGAACTCCGCCCCAGATGTTTCCGCCGAGCCGCAAGAATTCGTCATGCCCTCTGGAAAGATAGACGACGTAGTGCTGCACCGCAGTGGTGCGGACGATCCCAAGTACCGCAAGGCTCGACGCCAGAGTCGTGAGCAGTGGCGGCATCTCGACCACCGAGATCAGAAACCCATTCAGGACACCGATAGCGATCGCCATCACGAAACCGATCAAGAGTGCGACCGGTGTCGCGTAACCCGAATTCATCAAAATGATCGCGATCGCGGTGGATGCAGCGAAGGAGGCGACTTGCGACAGATCGAGTCCGCGCCCGATCACAACAACCGCCATGCCAAGCGCAAGGATGCCGAGAATGGAAATGTTGCGCGCCAGCGCGAACAGATTGCCGAAAGTCAGGAAGCCGTTCAGGAAGATCGAGAAAACGACGATGAGGACCGCGCACATCGCCAGCACGGCCGTCGTCTGTGTCAACTTCGGCCAGCGCGCGCCCCAACTGCCGGTCACTGGGTCCTCCCAAGGTTGGTCTTATTATGCGAGGAAACTGACCAAAATGTATCCAAGAGTCAATATTAGTATCCAAATGATCTGTGACGAAAACTCTCACAGCGCGACTTCCATCTGAATAAATATAGAAATTACATGACTTTATTCAATATATGTCACGATCCAATTGTGACCTTGCCCGTATGCGCAACCAGCTGAATGGAGCCTCCTTGGTCATATTGGATACATTTGGTCGTCACCTAATCTGGGTCTGCTCCGAGACGAGGCAAAACGGATGCCGATCCCTGATGTTGTCATCGTTGACGCTCTTGAAGCTCTTGATCGTCTCTCCCGTGACATGGAAGACCTCGGCAGGCATCCATAAGCGGCTAGCGGACCGTCAGCCCCGAAAGAGGTCGCGCTGCATCCGGCCATCCTCAAGCGTTATGAGGAGCAAATTAGCCGGCTTGAAGCGGCGCTAACGAAGGGTGTCAGTGCGGGCGACCGTGAGGCCGCCGAAGCTATTAGAGATCTGGTCGAAACGGCCACCGTCTTTCGGTATCCGGGGCGCCCTGGTGGTGTGACCGTGCAGATAGCAGGCCGTCTAAACGCTTGCTGGGGAAACGGCTTATCCCAACCGCGTCAAAGGGGCTGCGGGGAAAAAGATGATAGCGGGAGACCGCTACCGCCTTTTCCCACACCAACCGAACCTGCAGTACATCATCCGATCGTGCGCTTGAGGCAATCCGTAACACGTGAGCGAATTCAACGTCCGCTCGCTTGTTCTAGCGACCGCCTTGCGACAGAATCACCGATTAAGAGGCGTGTAATATCGTTGTGCCATACCATTGACCGGCACGGCTACGACGCCGCTCAATCGTAAGCCCCGTTCCGAACGCACGGGTTTGAACACGGATGGCGCGAACTAGTTCCAAGCCGTAGATCATCCCGGGATCCCGCCCGGTCTTCGACATGTTCTCAATGACGCGTTCTCAATGACGCGCGTCCAGTCGCACGCGGCCGGCGATTGCACTCTCGAGCCAATCGTCAAAGCGAAGATCGTTGTACTCGACCGCAGAGGACTCGATCACGGCCTGTGCCGCGTAATGCAAACCTTGGTCAGCGACCGCCGCGATCAAGATTCGCGCTTGCTGCCGGTGACTGAGGTCATGGCGACGGTAGCCGGACGGCACGAGGCCGACCTTAGCCAAGTTCTGCACCAGCCTGACGACGTGGCGTAGGTCGATACCAAGCCGCGCCGCGACGCCCCGACATGCAGGAGATTTCTTCAGAACGATTTTCCGAACTTGGGTTTTTTAGGGAAAATGAAGAGGTACTTGTTGCAGTTTTCTCGCCTGATCTGAGCGTCACGCTCCCTTCCAGGGGACTACCCGATGCGGTTCGACGACGGACAAATATCAATGAAATCAATGTGCGGCGTTCTTTGCACGAGAACGCTCATCACCGAAATATTTTTATCAAACCGCGTCTTTAGCCACCTTCAACGGCGACGCCTTAACTGACTTGCTTGCAGGCTTTGCTGCAAACTGCATCGGCTCCTTCGTGAAGGGATTGACGCCCATGCGAGCTTCGGTCGCAGGTTTGTTCACGACCGACATCTTTACGAAGCCAGGAATGACGAACTCTCCGGATTCGTTTAGCTCCTTGTATCCGACTGTCGTCATATACTCGATGACCGACTTCACATCATTCTTCGAGAGCTGCGTGCCTTCAGCAATGGCATCGATTAGTTGCACCTTAGTCATCTTGGCCATGTTCGGATATCCTTTGAATTTGCGCGCGAGCTAGCTCTGCTCAAAAAAATGCGTTGAAACCACGCAGCGCGCTTATGATTCTTACCAACGGTCATGAAGTCATCGGGCTTTAAGCCTGTCGATGCCCAAAACGCAAGCAGTCGCTCAACAGGCGCCGGCCAGCCTGCCTGGCAGATTGGGCTTCGCTATCGAGAACTTCGATCGTTACGCCACCCCTGGGGCGCCCCTTCCCCAATCTGAAGACAGCCATCCCGAACCAATGCAGAAGCTTCCGCGTCAATCTCAATGACCGTTGTTCGTTCGAGGTTACTCGACTGCAACAAGGACGCTGCGCGCGCGACCGCTGCCAGCCTATCATGCAGAATCTTCCAGACCGTCATGGGCCAATCCCTTCTTCATCGGCCGCGAGTGGTTGGTCGGTAAATCCCTTCCACGCAGTGGCGAGCCGACGAACCCGCCGAGCCAAGTCTGTCGCCGGAGGGTCGGTTCCCACGCCGTCATCAATCTAACGGACGACCGCGAGTCTCCGGCACAAAGCAAATCGCCACAACGAATGCGAGTCCGGACACGATCACCGGATACCACAATCCGAAATAGGGATTTCCAGAATACACATTCATGGCTGAAACGACGAAGGACAGCATACCGCCCACCCATCCCGCTCCCACATGGAACGGAAACGAGAGAGACGTGTATCGAATGCGCGCCGGAAACAGTTCGACCATGAAAGCAGCCATGGGGCCGTACACCATTGCCAGATAAAGCACGAGTACGAACAAGAGCCCAAAGACCGCAGGGCGATTGATCTTCGAAAGGTCGGCAGATGCCGGCCATCCCGCCGAGACCAACGCCTGTCTAAGCGCATCGGGGTCAAAGCCCTCGACAAGGCCCCCTGCGATTCTGACCGTGGTCGACGCGCCGGGCGCTGCCTGCTCAGACCGATATCCGACACCGAGGTCCGTTAGATAGCCCGTGACCTTATCACACTCCGTTTTAGCCTCAGCAAACAAGCGGAAATTGCAGTCGCGAGCCGTGACGACAATATCGGCGCTATCGAGGAACTGCTCCAGAGCCGGGTTTGCGTAGTGCGTCAAGCCCTTGAAGATCGGCTGGGTGGTGACAGCCGCCAACAAGCACGCCAGCGCCATGATAGGTTTGCGGCCGATGCGATCGGACAACCAGCCGAAGAACACATACAGCGGCGTTACCAAGACCAGGGCGGGGCCGATCAGCAACTGCACGTCCTCCATCGGCACCTTCAGTGTCTTGTTGAGAAAGAACATCGAGTAGAAATGTCCGGTGCCGAAGATCGCGCCGAGACCCGCAGCAACAACGAACAACAGAATGATGCATTTGAGGTTCGAGGCCTGCGTAAAGCTCTCCGTGACCGGAGCCTTTGACGTTGCGCCGGCAGCTTTCATTCGCTGGAACGTGGGCGATTCGTGCAGCTTCGCACGAAAGTAGACCGACACGATCAACAGCAGCAGCGACAGCACAAATGGCAGGCGCCAGCCCCAATCGTGAAACGCCTTCTCGGAAAGAATGAGCTTCAACCCAAACACGACGACAATGGAGCTCAATAGCCCGAGCGTCGCCGTGGTCTGAAGTGAACTGGTGTAGGCTCCACGCCGGTGCACCGGCGAGTGTTCTGCAACATAGGTCACGGCACCGCCGACTTCACCGCCCAGCGCCAACCCCTGCAGCAAGCGACACAGAACGAGTCCGTACGTCGCTGCGATCCCGATTTGATCGTAGGTCGGAAGCAGCCCCACCCCGACCGTGGCAACGCCCATGAGAATGATGGTCACGAGAAACGTCTTCTTGCGTCCGACCATGTCTCCCAGGCGCCCGAAGAACAGCGCTCCGATCGGGCGGATGAGGAAGCCGGCACCAAACGTGGCGAGACTCGCGAGGAAGGCCGCAGTCTCGTTACCTTTCGGGAAGAAGAGATGTCCGAGCTGAACCGCTAGAGCCGCGTAGATGTAGAAGTCGTACCATTCAAGCAGCGCACCAAAGGAAGATGCCAATACGACCTTCTTCTCCTCGGCGGTCATTGCGGAAGTCGCACGCATGGCGCTTACGGAATGCAGCGTGTCCGTCATCGTCCCCTCCACCTCTTATGTTTGCTTAATTGGGATGTATACTGATCATATCACTATCGTGAAAGCGGACAACGCGAAATCGCGAACAATCGATACTTAGCTATTTAAAAGGCAATTCCCTGCCGTCGGCCAATGAAATGACGTGCTCCTAGACGCTCATTTTTCCTCAGTATACAAATCGCTTCAGGCGACATGTCGCGAGCGATGATCCCGACGCGAACAACTAGCGTCCGTCCGTGCCGCCGGTCACAATGGCAGATCCCGCAGTCTTGGCTTCCACCAGTTTCAATGTATCGGAGAGATCCATCACGACCGCGTACTTCTCCGAGATGTCGAACAGGTTTGCCTCGTGCGGCCCGATCGCACGGTCACCGACGCAATCGCTGACCACGAGCGGCAGAAAGCCTAACGACATCGCATCGACGACGCTGGCTCTAACACAGCCGCTGGTGACGCAACCGGCAATCACCAGCGTGCGGACACCGCGCTGTGTCAGCCAGGGCGCGAGGCCCGTCGCGAAAAATGCCGACGGGACCGTCTTGCGCACGACCAATTCGCCCGGTTCTGGCGTGAGCTGCGGAACGATCGCACTGTTCGGCGAGCTCTCCTTCAACGCGAGCAGGCCGGGCACCTTCATCGCGAATACGTTACGGTCGGCATCGTCGTCCGCGAAGACGATCCTGGAATGCGCGACGGGCCACCTTCGCCGACGTGCTTCGCTCACCAGCCCCACCGTCTTCTCCATGGCGGCGGCGATGTTGCCGCCGCCGAAAACGGCAGGATCGAGGAAGCCGTTGACGAAGTCGACGATCAGCAACCCGAACGGAGCAACAATATCCAGGTCCTGGCCGAAGCCCTGCCGGCGATATGTCAACTTGTCGTCGGTCATTCGGCCGCCTCGCGAACCGGACCTCCATCGAGCACTTTTCCGCTCCGGACGACTTCTTCTCCGTCGAGCGCAATCGTGCAATTCCGCATCGGAATATCGATGTGACACGCGGTCGTCCGGCTGCCGCCGGCCTCGTTGTTCGGCCCGAACGAGAACAGGAAATTGCCCTCGAACGCCCGCGCGTCCATGCCGATCGTGGCTTCCCGGTCATAGAGACTAAGCGTCGACCACTTCGCCCTCGGCTGCAATCCCCAGCCGATATGCGACATCGCGTATGCGTCGCGATCATTGTACGAGGCCATGTATTCGCTCAGGATCTCGGCATCGACGCCGCCCTCGATCGACGTGACGAAGCCCTTCTCGATCTTGAAGTGGATACGATCCTGAATGTAGGACTTCATCGGGAGCAGGATGTCGCCCCGCTCCATCACGATCGTTCCATCGGCCTCACCTTCGTTCGCCCAGGTCAAGGCAAACCCGCTCGGCCAATGATCCCATCTTCCCGGCTCGTCAACGAATCCGTACTCGCTGATTGCCGGGAACTGCCCCAGCTTGAAACGCACATCCGTCCCGGCCGGCGACGTGACATGCATCTCCTTCGCCTTGCTGAGCTTGGCGCTGGCGGCCATCACGCGGGACCGCTCGGCCAATGTCGGCACCATGCGCACCAGGACTTCCGGAGGTTCGACAGCGAGCAGAATTTTCGTCCCCGCTTTCAGGATCTCGTGCTGCTCGGGAGAGAACAGAAGGGTCATGAGATCAAGGACAAGATCGCTCTCCTTCAATGCCGCGATTGCGGCCCGGTTTCCGGTCAAGGGGGTCGTCCCCAGATAGGCAAGCGAATCGCGGCTCAACGCCTTCTCGCCATTGACCGGAAGCAGATCGAGCCGGTTGACGATTGCGCCCATCGACGCGGCCGCGAGGATTGCCATGGACAGGGTTTGCGGATGCGTCGACGAACTGGTGAGCACCGTGACAAGCTGACCAGGCTCCAGCTTGGAAAGCGCGAGAACCTGCTTCCAGGCCTGTATCAGATCATGATCACTGACTGACATGTTCTTTCTCCTTGCTGGTTACGGCGTCCAGACGGGCGCCGAGAAATGCCTCGAAGGCAGCGTAGAATCCTTCTTCATCATCCCAAGGGATCATGTGCCCCGCGTCGGTCACCCGAGTGGTCGAAACGCCCGACAAAAGCTGTTGGATCTCGGAAATGTCCTCCTCGCGGATAACGTCGCCGCGTCCGGCCGCGATCAGCCTCACGGGTACGCTGATCGCTCCGAGATCGGCGTGAACGTCGTCGGTGTGAAACCCGTCGAAACTCTCTCGCACCGCACGCTCGTCGCAGCTGTGCAGCCATTCCGCTCGAAGCCGCAACTGATCATCGGTCCAGGTCGGGCAGAAAGCGCGCATCGCTTCAGCGTCGCAACCGCGGCGCGCAAGCCGAATGGAATCCACATACCAATCGAGTTTTGCGGGATAGCTCCGTCGGCCGGGTCCTGAGACAGGGGGATCCACCAGGACGAGCCTTGCTAGTCCGGGCAACCCCAAGCGCGCGGCACGGACTGCGATACGAGCTCCCATCGAGTGGCCGACGACGGAGTATCGTGACAGCTTCAAGGCTGCGGCCAACCCAGCCAGATCGGCAGCCTGCGCATCCAGGCTGTAGTCGAGTGAGGATCCGCTCTCGGACAGCCCCCTGCCCCGAATGTCGAGAACGTAGGTCTCGAACTCGCGGCCAAACCGCTCGCCGACGAACCCCCAGGTCACGGCCGGACTGGTAATGCCGGGCAGAATGATAACCGGATCGCGCGCAGCACGCGCCTGCCCGTAGTGCAGGTAGTGGAGCCTGATCCCGTTCGCATGAACGTTGCCGCCGCTCCGGAACGTACTCATCTTGCGGCCTGCAGCTTTGCAATAGGAGCGGACGATGCATCCTTGTTGAAGGCGCCCGAAAGCAACGCACCGGCTCCGGGCACCCGCGTGTCCAGTTCGAGGGCCGTCAACATCGCATATGTCGTCGCGACGGCGGCAGTGATGACGGGTTTGCCGGTTCTGGCCTCGACCTCGGCAATCGAGGGCAACGATGGCATCTGCACGCATGCCGACAAGACGATCGCATCGGCATCCTTCAGATCCATGCCTGCCACGATCTTCGGCAGGTTCGCCGGGTCGTGCCGGCCGACCATGATGTTGTCCGGGATCTCCAGCGCGCGAGAATCGGACACGCTGATCCCCTCATGCTCGATGTAATCGATCACAAGCTGCGTCAGCGGTTTCATGTATGGCGCGACGACGGCAATACGCTTGGCGCCGATCACATGAAGCGCGTCAACGAGGGCGCCGGCGCTGGTTACAACGGGCGCCGGTGCGCCGTTCTCGACCGTGCGACCATGGAGCCGTTCCTGCGAGACGCGGTGATATGACTTTCCCATGCTCATGATCGCCACGAGACAGGCGTAGCCGAGCACGTCGACGCGCGCATCCGAAAGCTCGAGAGCGCAGCGATCCGACTCGCCGTCCATTGCAGCGAGTTCCTCCTTCTTGACCGTCTTCATTCGCATCCGGCTGGAATGAAACGTGAAGCGCGTGCCGTGTGCGAGCGAGTGCGCGCCAAGCATCGCGGGGATTTCAGTCTCCATGGTCGTGTTCGAGCTCGGAACGATCTGACCGATGCGATAGACCTTCTGCATTTGGTGTCTCCCCGGCCGATCAGGCCAATTTCAGAATGCGTTCAGCGTTGCGCGAGCAGACTTGCGCACGGACCTCTTCGGGTATCGAAGCGGATTCGATGAAATCCGCGGCGATTGCCGTCGACTCGTAGGGGTAGTCAACCGAAAACATGACCGCGTCGTTGCCCATCTCGGCAAGCGCGCAGGTCAGCGCCGCAGGTGAACAGACTCCGGACGTCGTGATGAAGATGTTGCGCCCGAAATACTCCGAAGGTTTGCGCGCCAGTTGAACGCCGTGCGGGTAGACGGCGAAGCGGCTGTCGAACCGCCACAGCAGCATCGGGAGTCCCTCTCCCATGTGGCCGAGGATTATCTTCAGCCGGGGAAAGCGATCGAAGACGCCGCCGAACAGCAATCTGAGCGCATGGGTCGCGGTCTCGACGCCCCATCCCCACACCGCACCGGTGAGCTCTGGATGACCGTCATAGGCCTTCGGAATCGGACTGGGGTCGGTCGGATGCAGATAGAGCGGAACGTCCAGATGTTGCATCCGCTCCCAAAACGCGTCGTAGGACGGGTGGTCGTAGTAGATTCCGCCGGTGTGACCATTGACCAGGGCCCCTTTGAAACCAAGGTCCTCAACGGTTCGGGTCAGTTCGTCCGCGGCCGCCTTCGGCGAATGCATGGCCAGCGACGCAAACCCGGCATAGCGGGCCGGACGCCGCTGGACCTGCCGTGCAAGATAGTCATTGCCTTCCGCGGCGCGCCGGATCGCGACCTCCACGTTAGGTTCAGCCTGAACGCTCGGGCCGGTCTGCGACAGCACGACCTTGTCGATTCCGGCTCGATCCATCTCGCCGAGCCGCAAGTCGTCGAAATCCTTGAGTTGGGACGACAGCTTTGATTGGGCCACGGAGTCCATGTGCTTGGTGAAGACCTTCGAGTACTCCTCGAAGCCCGGCGCCGTGAAATGCTCTTCAAGCGCGATCTTGCGAATTCTGGACGACATGGCTTGCTCCTTGCGTACGTGGACTCCGGTCAGGGCTAAGACGGACCTGACCGGGGCAATCTCTTGGTCACTTCACGAGGGGGCATTCGCTTTCAGCCAGAGGCTTGAACGCCTCGGCCGCGGGTATCGTCGCCAGAACCTTGTAGTAGTCCCATGGCACCTTCGATTCAGACGGCTTCTTCACTTCGACGAGGTACATGTCGTGGACCATCCGTCCGTCGGCTCGCACGGAGCCGGTCTGCGTGAAGGAATCCCGTACGGGCAGCTCCCGCATCTTTTCTGCGACCGCAGGTCCGTCGTCGGTGCCCGCCTCCTTCACTGCCTTCAGGTAGTGCAGCACGCCGGAATAGACGCCGGCCTGCGCCATCGTCGGCATGGCCTTACGCTTCTTGTAGAACTTCTGCGCGAAAGCGCGGGTCTGGTCGTTCAGATCCCAGTAGTAGCCGGTCACAAAAGTCAGCCCCTGGGCGACCTGAAGACCGAGACTATGCACATCAGTGATGAATGTGACCGGGGTAACGATCGTTTGTCCGCCCTGCACGATTTGGAATTCATTGGCTTGCTTCACGGCATTGACCGTATCGCCACCGGCATTGGCGAACGCGATGACCTTTGCCTTCGAAGACTGCGCCTGGAGCAGGAAGGACGAGAAATCCGGCGTGTTCAGCGGATGGCGCGCGGCTCCCACCACCTTGCCGCCGGCTGCTTTGACAGCCTTCGACGCTTCCGCCTCGAGTGAAAGACCGAACGCGTAGTCGACCGTCAGAAAGTACCAGGTGTCAAACCCCTTCTTCACGAGGGCAGAGGCGACACCCGCAGCATTCGAATAGTTGTCATAGGTCCATTGAAACCCGGTCGGCGAACATGCCTTGCCGGTAAGGTCCATCGTTGCTGCGGTGGAGTAGATCGCAATCTTCTTCTTGGTTCTTGCGACTTCCTGGACGGCCAGTGCCACGCCTGAATTGGGGAAATCGATCACCATGTCGACGTGGTCGACGTCGAACCATCGACGCGCCAATTGCGAGCCGACATCGGCCTTGTTCTGGTGATCCCCTGAAAGCACTTTGATCGGTTTGCCGATCACGGTTGGGCCGAACTCCTCGACCGCGATTTCCGCGGCCGCAACCGACCCGGGCCCGCCGAGATCCGCGTAGACACCACTCAAGTCGTTCAGGACGCCGACCGTAATCGCGTCTAGGCCCGCCTTGGCCGGACTAAGACCCGATATTAAGATCAGCGCGAAAGTCGATGATATGAGCCTCTTCATGAGCCATCCTCCGTTTGCCTCACGCGCCGCCATCTTATTGTTGTTATTCTCAGGTCAATCCCGAGACCGGCGGTATCGTCCGCGATAAAGAGAGGTATACTGAGTATTATAGTGGTCCGTCAAGAGGACCACGGCTCAATTGCTGACCGCGCACCGCTTAAAGAATGGAAGGAATGCACGTTGAAGAAGCAATCATCCGCCAATTCCACGAAACCCGAAGTCAAGGTGGAGATGGCACGGATGCCCCTGGCATCGCGTCCAGGTTACCTGATCCGCCGTCTGCACCAGATCCACTCGGCGATCTTTCTTGAAGAGTGCCAGGAGTTTGGCATCACGCCGGTGCAGTACGGCCTGATCACGACCCTGCTCAACAATCCGGGAATCGATCAGGTCACGCTAGGAGGTGAAGTCGGCATCGATCGCACCAATGTAGCAGACGTTTTGAACCGCTTGTCGGAACGCGGCCTGGTGCGGCGCGAACGCAGCAAAACGGATCGACGGTCGATGGTGGCCTTCCTGACTAAGGAAGGCGAGTCGGTTGCCGACAAGATGTACGACAATATGCGGCGCGCGCAGGATCGCTTTCTGGCCCCCCTCCGGCCCGAATTCAGGGCCGCGTTTCTGGCGATGGTCACCGAGCTGATCGAAGGCAACAGCAAGTACAGCCTGCCCGACACCGCCGCGGCATCCGAACGGCGGAAGTCGAGGGCGGGTCAGGACGAATAGGCCAGAACAAGCCGAATATACTCAGTATACCACGTTAATATGGAACGCGTGTGGCAGTTCTCTTAAAGCCTGGGCCGCTTCGGCGGCCCTATTGCCGCGAGAACAAGCGCGCCTTGATGACCGACCAGATCAGTCTAAGGCCGCCGAGCGTCGTCTTTTGGCGAGGCGGAGCCGCCCCCGTGATACTGGCTTCGAGATTTTCGGCGAATGCAGAAGCCAACCGGCGTACGACGTCTTGCACCAAGCCGGCTCGGTTGAACTGAGCGAGCGGCCCACTCAGCTTCCAGGTCAGCGTGACCGCAATCAGTGATGCGCCTGGCCCGTCGGCAATGACGCTCCAGCGCGCGCTGCCCTCTGCGGACGACGCTTGTCCGGAATCACGTCCCCGGCCCGTCAGCCATCCCTCCCGCTTCGAGGAATCCATGCCGACCTTCGCCTGGCCGTTGAAAGCGACCTTGATCGGGCCGAGCGACATTCGGACCTTTCCGATGAGATCCTCTCCATCGAGTGACGTGATCTCCGCGCCAGGCACACAGGGGACGACGCGTTGCAAGTCCGAAAGAATGCTCCAGACCTGCTCCGGGGGCGCCGCGACCCGTACCCGTTCCTCGATCGACGTGCCGCCGGCCGATCCACCAATCGGTGCCGGTGTAGCTGCAGCCGACGAACGCGTCACGGGACCGTTTGCTGCTGAAAGTGACGCGGGCCGCGAGCTCTCGAATTTGCGTGCGGCGACCGGAGCCACGGCCGCCCCCGCGTTGGGCTGTCTGCCCGCAGCGACTTTTTTGACCGCGGCGACAATCCCGACATAACCAGTGCAGCGGCAGAGATTGCCGGACAGTTCTTCGCGCAGAGCCCGCTCATCGATATCGCCCAGCCGAAGCACGATATCTCGTGCTGTCGTCAGCATTCCGGGGGTGCAGAAGCCGCATTGCAGCGCATGGCACTCGGAAAACGCCTCGCGCAGTTCCTGCATGGTCGGATCATCGTCAAAACCTTCGATCGTGGTAACGTCGGCACCGTTGCAGTCAGCCGCAAATGTGATGCACGAGCGCTGGATTCTGCCGTCGAGCACAACAGTACAGGCGCCGCAAACACCTTGCTCGCATCCGAGATGCGTTCCGGTCAGGTGAAGCTCGCCGCGCAGGAAATCCGCCAACAGCGTGCGCGGCTCAACATCCGCCGCGACAGCCCCTCCGTTGACTGTCATTGACACCTGCGTCATCGGTCCTGTCCCCCACCCAAAGTCGCCAAGGCCCGGCGAACCGCGACCGCATGCAATTGCTGCGTATCGAAATCGAGATTCGGCAGCACGTCTCGAATTTCCTCGGTGGCGACCTCGCATGCCGCACCCGGCCCTGCCTCGGCAAGACGTGCGGCGGTCTCGGGCAGCAGCGCCGGCGAACCGCTGGTCGCACCGGCAAGCACCCGCTTCAAGCCCGCCTTCTGATCGAGAACAACAACGCCGATCGCGTTGGCGAATTCGCCGGTCTTGCGGCAAATCTTGTGATAGGCCCACGATGCGTTCGCCGACAGCCGTGGCACCTCGATCGCGGAGATCACTTCGCTCTCGCCGAGCTTCGTCGTAAACGCTCCGTCGACGAAGTTCTCGGCAGCGTAGCGCTTGGGCCGCTCCTCGCCTCCCTGGACGACGATCACGGCTCCGAGCGCCGCCAGCGTCGAGACCCAGTCTGCGGCAGGATCCGCATGCGCCAGGCTTCCTCCCATCGTGCCGCGATTGCGCACCGCCCTGTAGGCTATTCCATGCGCAACCGATCGCAGCAGCCCGCACGTCGGGTCCTCCAGGACACCATCCTCGATCTCGGCATGGGTCCATCCGGCACCGATCGAAAACACCCTGTCGTCGGCTGCGAGCTCCCGAAAGCCGGACGCGCGCTTGATGTCGACCAGCAGTGTGGGCCGGGCCAGCCTCAGGTTCAGCATCGGGACCAGCGACTGGCCACCGGCCAACACCTTGGCATTGCCGCCTGCGCCGGCGAGGAGCTCGGTTGCTTCCCCGAGGGTCCGCGCATGCTTAAGTTCGAAAGCCGATGACTTCATCGGGCTACGTTCCTTCGAGATTCTGTCGAAGGCGATGAACCCGCGCGCCGTATTGCTTCGCGTATGCGTTGCGGGCTCGCGGGCACCTGCCGTATCGCAGCGTTCAAGGGCGACAGGGCATCATTGATGGCGTTGACGATCGCCGCGGGCGGCGCGATCGCTCCGCCCTCGCCGACCCCCTTGATCCCATGCGCCGAGTATGGCGATAGCGTCTCGCGATGGTCGATGCGAAATGTCGGCAGCTCCGTCGGACCAGGCAGAATATAGTCGAGCAGCGTCGATGCGAGCGGCTGGGCATTGTCGTCGTACGGGCTCTCTTCGAACAGCGCGGTGCCGATACCCTGCGCGGCACCTCCATACGTCTGCCCCTCGACAATCATCGGATTGACCATGCGCCCGCAGTCCTCGACGATCGCATAGTCGAGGATCTCGACGAGTCCGGTCTCGGGGTCAACCGCGAGCCGTACCGCATGCGTGGCGTAGGAGAACACTCCCGTATCGACTTCCGGCTTGTATCCTTCGGTCGCCTCCAGACCGGCGGTGTTCACGGTCTCCGGAAGCTGGTCCGGCCGAAGATACCAGGCCCGTCCGACGTCCTCGTAAGAGACACTGGCATTTGCCGCAAAGATCCGCCCATCGGCAAATCCGACGGCGGCGGGCTCGACCTGCAGCAAATGGGCCGCAATTGACTTGATCCGACCGGCAACGACCTCCGCGGCCCGCGAAACCGCGCCGCCCGACATGACGATCCCGCGCGAAGCATAGGCGCCGGTCGAAAACGGGGTCGTCGCCGTGTCACCGAGCGTGACCCTGATGTGCTTTAGCGGGACGCGGGTCTGTTCGTGAGCAATCTGCGCCAGCGTCGTTTCCAAGCCCTGCCCGATTGTGTGGATGCCTGCCGCGACTTCCAGCGCGCCGTCCGGCGTCAACTTCACGTGCGCCTGATCGAAGCCCGGCACCAGAGGCAATCCCCAGGACGCAAACACCTTGGTGCCATGTGCAGACTGTTCGGTGAAACTGGCAAACCCGATCCCGAGATAACGTCCCTTCTCGTCGCGCCTGGGTCCGGCGCGGAATGCCTCGAGACCTATCATGTTCTTGGCGGCAACGAGCGCCTCCGGGTAGTCACCGGAGTCATAGTGCTTGTTCGTGATGTTGGTGTACGGCATCGCCGCAGCCGGCACCAGATTGTCCCTGCGGACTTCCCATGCTTCGCGACCGACCTTCTGCGCGATCGCGTCGATGACCTGCTCCATCGCAAAGCAGACGCCCGGCCGCGCAACACCACGATAGGGCGAGAAAGGCGGCTTGTTGGTCGCGACCGAATAGGTCCGGCATCGATAAGCTGCCAAGTGATACGGCCCGGGCAAGTTTCCTCCGGCCTGCGCCGCTTCCAGGCAGGCTGTGAAGGGCCATACCGAGTACGCGCCCGTATCGACGGACACTTCAGCGTCCAGCGCGAGCAGCCGTCCCTGCGCGTCCGCATAGGCTTTGACATGGTATTCGTGCTGCCGCGCGTTCGCGCCTGCGACAAGGTGCTCTCTGCGATCTTCGGTCCAGCGGAAGGGCTTCTTGAACGTCGCAGCCAGCCAGGCGACGGCAACCTCCTCGGGCTGCAACAGGCACTTGTAGCCGAAGCCGCCTCCGACGTCCGGCGGGGCGACCCGGATTTGCGCCTGCGCAATCCCGAGACACTCGGCGAGCCCGGCTCGGATCAAGTGCGGCACCTGGGTGGAGGTGTGCACCACGAGCTGATCGGCGCGATCATCCCACCACGCCAGCACGCCCTTGCCTTCCATGGGATGCATCGTCTGTCGGGCACATGACATCTCGAGCTCGACCGAGATCGGGGCCTTGGCGATCACTGCGTCGACGCCGCTATCGAAGAACGTCTCCAGGAACAGGTTATCGCCCCACTCCGGATGCAACAGTTCCGCGTTCTTGCGGCGACCGCCCGCACAAGACGCGATGGCCGGCAGCTCGTCGTAGCCGATGTCAACCTGCTCGATCAGGTCCTCCGCGATCGCGCGGCTCTTTGCCACACACATGGCGACCGGCTCGCCGACGAAGCGCACCCTGTCGGTGGCCAGGATCGGATACTGCGATACCTTGTATCCCGGAATGGAAGATCGAGTAACGATCGGCGAGATCCCGATGAGATCTTCGGAGAAGAAGGTATCGACGGCGTGATCGGGTGATTTCGCTTTCGACAATATCTTCGCATGCGCCGTTGGACTGCGCAGGAACGCCACTTCCCGTAGCCCGGGCATGTGGATATCGCCGACGAACCGGCCTCGACCACGCAAGTGTCGGGCGTCCTCTTTGCGTCGGGCTCGTGCCCCAATACCTTCACCGGCCGCCCCGCCCCTGCTCATCATGATCCCTTCATGCGCTCTGCCAAACCGCCCTCGACGCCGCGAAAGTCACATCACCTATCTTCCCCTCGCCGGAAGCTTCACACCGGAATGCAAAGTGCGTTGGGAACGAGCAGGTTGTCGTAAACGCAACGGCGCTGCTTGAGCTTGAGGCCCCCGTCCGACCGCCGAAACACGTCGTGATAGGTCCCGACCTGGTGAATGGTCGCGTCAGGACGATCGAACAGGACTTGCAGGACGACGTAGTTCGCCCGGGACCTTATGTTTCCGTCCTCATCTTCGCCGAGCAACTGCAAATTGCTGATAAGATGACGAAGGTACCGCGGTGCAAACATGGCCGTCTTCTCCAGCGCGAACGCCCGATCGCGAATCATCCCCCTATTCTCGCAGTAGATGAGACCGACCGGATGGCCGCGATCTTCGTTCTCGCGCGACAAAACGACATAGCTTGCGTCCGCCGTGAACATCTCGCTCCAGTCGGAGAGCCGCTGCTCGTCCAGGGCGGCCGCGTACTGGCAATTGAACTGCTCAATTGCATTGCGGAGCAACAGTTGGTGAATTTGTGCCGTATAGGTGGGATCGGTGGCCAACATCTGAATAGACCATATCTCTCGCGTTAGAGTTCCATCGCGCTGCGCCAGTGCTGATACATCGCCCGTATCGACGCCTCGGAGATTAAGGTATCCGCGGTGCCTATGACGCCTGGATCCAACTCGACCACATGTTCACCATCGGGGACCGCAAGCATGCCGTCCTGCACGAACTTGATGGCTTCGTTGTCTTCGAGGCCAAGGAAGCCGGCGGGTCCCATCAGGTTGCCTTGCCGCAACCGATGGCGGGTCATGTCCTCATCGTCGCCCTCAAAGCCGAACATGGTCCACTTCATGATGAACTCGTTCGGCCCCGTCGGGACGATCTGGCGAACGCCGAGCGTATTCATCTCCCGCTGCACAATGAGATTGGGCCAGATCGTCGTCATGGTTACCGACCAGGGGCTATCGAATTCGTTGACGAAATCCATGAAGCGCGGCTCTTCGAGCTGCATGCCCTCCTTGTAAGCGCGCATCTCCTTCTTGGTGCTGTTGTCGAGTTTGCTGGCGTCCGACTTTGCCGATGCCATTACGCCATGCCGACCGGAGGCATCGGCGATCATGGACGACTTGTTACCGGCCACCAGGAGACCGAACGTCACCAGAAACGTGTGCAGCAACGTTGCGTGATAAGGATCCTTGAGGTTCTCGTGATAGAGCTTCCAATTTCCCGGCAGGCTGTGGCGATAGTGACCAAGCACCTTGGGCTTCCGCCCGTCGAACGTCGCTTCGAACTCGCGGAGAATTTCCGGTCCGAGATATTCAGCCAACGGCTCCATGTCGTTGCAATAGGACGCGAACACGACACCTCGATGGGTCGTGACTTTCAGCTGCCTGAGCCCATGGTCTGCATTCTTGAAATCTCGCGGCATTCCGCCCTTGCCGCCCACACCACGGCGGAACGGCACGCCCGCCAGATTGCCCTTCAAGTCGTAAGACCATTGATGATAGGGGCAGACGAACTCCTTGGCATTTCCGCTGAGTTCGCGGCAGAACTCAGCTGCGCGATGCGCACATCGGTTCTCGAAGACGTTAATCGAGCCATCCTCGGCGCGCGACGCCACGACCGGCGTTGGCCCCACGTTGGACCGGATGAAGTCGCCGACGTCGGGAATCTCGCTCTCGAGCGCAACGTAATTCCATGTTCGCCCGTGAAAAATCTTCTCGACTTCGCGCCGGTAGATGTTGTCGTCCGTGTAGACCCAATCGGGTACCCTGGTCAGCCCCTCGCTTGGCCAGACATATTGCTTCGTCACCGTCGCCACTGACTTCTCATTCACCACCTGACCGTTCTCCTCTTTGCCGCCGCTCGTGAGCCAAACAGCGGAAACCCTGGCAACATCGAATGCGTCCGGCCTTTCGAGCTCCTTGCGCGCGTGTCGTATCGCGGCAGGATCGGAAAACGCGACCACGCTGGTAAGCCGTCCGGTGTCCGGATCAATCGTGCGGTACACTGCACCACGCTCGCCGTCGCGGCCAGTGAGCGCGACCTTGTCGCCCGGTGACGAGGATCCGAGTATCTGGATGTTCAGGCCAAACTGGTCGGTCCAGAACCAAGGCGCGTGGATGTCCTCGCTCCGAGGTGCCCCGGCAATCGACTGCCCGGCGGCCGCACCTTGCAGTTCGGCATTGTGCCAGCTCTCGAGGCGGCACGAGCGCCCCCTGACGGGACTGTGGTGTAGCGCGCAGTCGCCGGCTGCCCATATGCCCGCGACGCTCGTCCTTTGCTCTGCGTCGACGACGACCCCCCCATTCACTGCACACCCGGCCCCAGCGGCCAATTCCGTCTCGACGGCCAACCCGACGCCAATGCAAACGGTGTCCGCAGCGAAAGAGCCGGCGGACGTAGCGACCACAAGGCGCTGACCATCGAGCCGAATGTGCTGAACCTCCACGTTCCGCAAAACGGAGACGTTATGGCTCTCGGCGAGAGAGCGAAAGGTGCGCCCAAGTGGTGGGGGCAGCACGCGGGCCATTAGCTCGCCCTCGCGCTCGAGGACGACGGTGGCGACCTCGAGCGTCGCGGCGGCCGACGCAAGCTCAAGGCCAATGAAGCCGCCGCCGATGATGACTAACTGCTTCGCCTTTTCAAGGGACCGCCTGATCGAACTGGCATCCTCGATCGAGCGCAGATAATGCACTCCGGCCAGATCAGCGCCAGTAACGGAAAGTCGCCGCGGGACTCCACCAGTCGCCAGCAAGAGCGCATCATATTGAAGCTCAGTCCCGTCGCTCAGGAACGCGATCCTGGCGGCGGGATCGATGCGAGTGACGGAGCGGCCGAGGTGCGTCCTGACGTCGAGGGAGACCACGTCGGCTTCAGGCAACCGCCGACACGACTCGATCGGCGCCTTCCCGAGCAGAATATCCTTGGAGAGTGGTGGACGCTCGTACGGCAGGTGCGCTTCCCGTCCAACGAGATCTATCGTGCCGGTGAATCCACTGCCACGCATGCTGCGAATTGCGGCTGCGGCGGCCTGCCCGGCCCCCACGATGACGACGGCTTTACGAGCAGTCGGCTCCGCGGTTGTGCCGACCTCCGACCGATCTTTGGTCGCAGCCTTCTTGCCCCAATCGATATCGACAAATACCTCGCCATCCTCAACCTTGACCGCGTAGGTCTCCAGGTCCTTCGTGACCGGGGAGCACAGCGCCTTTCCTGACCGGATATCGAAGATGCCTTGGTGCAGTGGGCACTCTATCGTGTCGCCGTCAACGAAGCCATCGGCGAGAAAGGCCAGCGCATGCGTGCATATGCCATACGTGGCAAAGACCTCTCCCCCAAGGAGATAGAGTGCCACAGGCTTGCCGTCGATCTCGACACGGCTGACGCCGTTGGGCTTGAGCTCGTCCAAAGCAATTGCTTTTCGCCACGCCATCCCACACCTCGCAACTGCCTCTGATATATTTTACTCAGTATACCCCTCTTTTCTGGTAATGCAATGCTAAAGGACCGTCCCCCATAAGGAGGGTGGGACTCGCTTCCGACAAGTTCTATTGGTCCAGCGAAGCCGGATTTGCGAAGCGCGCTGATTGCTGCAGCAGCCGCCTGCCCGGCACCGACGACAACAATGGGGTCCTGATCTTTCCCGGGAGATACTGTGCGAGAGACGCCCGTCTCGATAGCCTTGACGGCTTGTTCCCCAGCGACATCAAGGTCGATAACGACCTTCCCATTGTCGACCTTCACCGCAAAGGTCCGCACACCTTCGTCAGCGGCGCGCACAGCGCTCTCTCCGGACCGGATATCAAACCGGCCTTGATGTAAGGGACATTCGATTTTGCCCGTCGGGGACCTAGCCCCCCACAGGGAACGCCAGGGCATGCGTGCATATGCCGTGGGTTGCGAAGACCTCGTCTGCCAATCGATATAAAGCGACGGGCGTTCCGTCGACATCTAGGCCTTTGACCGCATCCGGATGGAGACCATCCAGGACATCAATTCGCGCCACGCCATGAGACTTCTTCTCTCAGGATTCGACATTTTCGTCAGTATACATCTCTCTTTTAGAAGCCTTGCAACTTGACTAAGTGCATTTCGCGCCAATCCCACCTCATCACATTCCGGGAATCCTTGGTTTTAGAGCTTGAGATAATCCATCGATCGTCATCCACCTCCCTTGCGAGCGCTGGATTTCGGTCTCAATCAGCCAACCTCGCGGAGCCATTCTCTGTCGGGCGCAGCGCGAATGCCGGTCTCCGCCAGACACGAACTCGCGCAAAAACGTTTGCCGTCACGATCGATGCGTCACAACGCCGGTCGGCGTGGCAAACCCTTGCAGCGTCTTGATCCGCTTCTCAAGCCACCAGCCGAACTCGGGTGACCAGTCCTCGAAGCGCGCATTGATTCCGAGTTCGTGGGCCCAATGGTGCGCGATGTTGGGATTGAACTGCGCCTGGCGGCCGATCGCGATCAGATCGGCCTGCCCGTTCTGCAGAATGGCCTCGGCCTGCTCCGCCTCGAGAATGATCCCGACGGCCATCGTCGTGATGTCGGCCTCCTTGCGCACCCGCTCCGCAAACGGCACCTGGAAGCCGAGGCTGCGCGTCACCTGCGCAGCGGTCGCTGCACCCGAGATGCCACCGGAGGAGCAGTCGACGACGTCGACGCCGCGCGCCTTCAATTCATGCGCAAAAGCAACCGTGTCGTCCATATTCCAGCCTTCGACGGTGCCGTCGACGGAGGAGACGCGCACGAACAGCGGCATAGTGTCAGGCATTTCACGGCGCACGGCCTCGACGATCTCGAGCGGCAGGCGCATGCGCCCCGCACGGTCGCCGCCATATTCGTCGTTGCGCGTATTGGAGACCGGCGACAGGAACGAGGCCAGCAGATAGCCGTGCGCGGTGTGGATCTCGATGGTGTCGAATCCGGCAGCGACCGCCCGCCGCGCGGCCGCCGCCCAGGTCTGGACCATCGTCTTGCACTCGGCGGTCGTCAGCTGCCGCGGCGTCAACCAGCCCTTGGCGACGGGCTCGGCGGTCGGCCCCACCGGCTGCCAGATCTTCGCGCCGGCCTTCAGGTTCTCCTCGGTCAGCGGACCCATGCCCTGCATGGCGCTCTGAATCGAAGCCTTGCGACCGGCATGGCCGATCTGGATGCCGATCGCCGTGCCCTGGCGCTTCATAAACGCGATCAGCGGTTTGAAACTTTCGGCCTGTGTATCGTTCCAGATGCCGAGGTCATTTTCGTTGTTCAATCCAACTTCTTCGACCGCCGTCACCTCGACAAACACAAGTCCGAAGCCACCCAGCGCATAGCGGCCGAGGTGAACCATGTGAAACGCACCGCAGGTGTTGCCGGGCTCGCTGCGGTAATGCACCATCGGCGGCACCACCAGGCGGTTCTTCAACGAGAGGCCGCGCAGCGCGAGCGGCTGAAACAGCATCGGCCGCTCGACATGCTTGCCGTTGATCATGTCACCGCTCATTCTGGGTTCTCCTTGCATTGTCAGACAGACCTTCGCTACGTCACGGTTCGCGCTTGGGCGGACCGATCGATGCACGCGGGATGAATTCATTGGGCACCAGCACGCTGCGCGGCTCGTGCGGGCCGTCGTTGCGTATCCGATCCAGCAACATGCCCGCCGCAATGCGGCCGACCTCGGCCTGATCCCAGCCGACCACGGCGACCGCCGGTGACACCAGCTCGGCCAATTCGGAATGACCCGACGCGATCACCGAGACATCATCAGGAATTCGCAAGCCGCGCCCGCGCACCGCGCGCAGCACGCCGGCCAGCATGTCGATGCCACCGGAGATGATCGCGGTCGGCGGATTGCGTTGGCCGAGCAGCGCGGAGGTGATGCGGAAGCCGGCGCCGGGCAGGAAGCTTCCGGAATGCACCAGCGACGGGTCCGGCTCGAGGCCGCGCGCGGCATAGGCGTCCTGATAGCCGCGCACGCGTTCGCGCGCCGGGTAGAGCCAGCCATCGCCGGTGATCAGGGCGATCCGGCGGTGACCGAGGTCGAGCAGGTGCCCGACCGCAAGCCGCATGCCCTCGGCGTGATTGGCCATCACGGCGTCGGCCCAATCCGGCTGGTCGCGATCGATCAGCACGATCGGGATGTCGAGATCGCGCAGGAAGGCCTCGAACTCGCCCTCGATCGGGGTATAGGGCCCCATCATGACGCCGTCGGCCTGCCGCCGCGACAGCCGGCTGAGCAGCTCGCGCTCACGCTCCTTGCGGCCTTCCGAGTTCGAGATCAGCAGCGAAAAGCCGACCTCGTCGAGCACGTCATGGGCGGCCTTAACGAAGCCCGCGAGCTGTGGAATGTTGATCTCGCGCAGGATGCAGCCGATGGTGTGGGTCGAGCGGATCCGCATGCTCTGCGCCACGGCATTCGGGGTGTAGCCGAGATCGTCGATGGCGCGCTGGACTTTGCGGCGGATATCCGGATGCACGGTGGCCTTGGCATTGAGCACGCGCGACACCGTGCCGGTCGAAACGCCGGCCGCTGTCGCCACGTCGCGGATCGTCAACTTGCTTCCACGACCTGCCGCCTGCTGTTCTGCCATCACCATCACCGGGGCTTAAGACCTCAATCCGACCCACAATATGCTGAAGTGATCGCCACGGCAGATGCCAACCGCTGGCCGAGGAGAATGTTTTGTGCATTTCCCTGCCGTGAATCTGGCCCCTGCTCCACCAACACGCCGCTATCGGAGACGTCGGTGGTCATATCTCAAACGCCCACTGCTCCGCCACCAGGCTGTACCGACCCGCCTCACGCCGCATGTGCCCGAATCCCGGGAAGTGCAGATGCATACCGCCGACCAGCATGTCGTCAGTGACGACCATATCGAAAATCATCTGCCGCGCGGTCGCGGCCGCCTCCGGGTCGCTGTCGAATTCCATCGTCACCTCCGGACGCGCCACCTGAATTTCAGGCACATGGACGGTGTCGCCCCACACCACCATCGCGCCGCCGCCGCTTGCGACGACATACGCGCTATGGCCGGGGGTGTGGCCGGGAATCGGGATCGCCGTCACGCCCGGCAGCACCTCGCCCTTGCGGAAGGTTTTCACCCGGTCGGCGGCCATGTAGGGCTTGAGCTGGGTACGTCCGGCCTCGAAGTAGCGCCGGCGCGGCCGCTCGGCCGCCCGCGCCATCGCCGCATCGTCGAACCAGTGATTGATCTCGTTCTCGTGGACGATGACTTCGGCATTGGGAAACAGCCGCGTCCCGGTTGCAGCATCCGTCAGCCCGTTGGAATGATCGGGATGGACATGGGTCAACAGCACCGCATCGACCGACGCCGGATCGATGCCCGCGGCCGCAAGATTGGCCGGCAGGCGGCCGCAGGTCGGCCCCATCAGATCGGCCGAGCCGCAATCGATCAGATAGGTGCGGCCATTCATGCGCAGCGCGAACGCATTGACCGAGATGCGCGGCGGCGAAGTGCGGTGGTCGCGTGCCAGGATCGCCTTGGTCTCGTCCTCCGGGATATTGCGAAAGATCGTGTAGCCCATGTCGACATAGCCGTCGCTGAGGCCGGTGACCACGACGTCGCCGAGCCTGCGGTGATAGACGCCTGCGACCTGGGCCGGGGGGTAATTCTTCATCGGACTTCCTCTTGAAAAAATCGTGCGACGATCGCGGCGTCGTCGCGCCGGTGGTGCCAGCCGCGGCCGACGCGCAGATGCGCTGTCGACCACAGCCTGATCTGCATCAGCGCATAGGCCCAGGTGACGGCGAACACGTCCATCACAGGCGCGCCGGCGATCTGGTGCACACCGTGGCGCACCAGCAGTTCCGCCAGCACGCCTTCGGCCGGAATGATCGCGTCGGCGCCGCGCGCCACGAGCCGTTCGGCAACCGCGGTGAAGTTGGCAATCACGGACGCCGGATCGGCGTAGGCGCGCGCCAGCGCCGGCTCGTCGAGCGGCGGGTCCATCSCCGCGACCTCGAGCACGCGCGCGGCAAGCTTGTGCTTGTCGACGGCGACCTTTGTCATCCACTGTACCGCCGGCGCGTTGGAGACCAACGCCACATAGCTCCCGAGCGAGCAGCCAACCAGGAGGCCGCTTTCGGTCAGCGACGCGACCGGGATATCGACCGCGGAGCGGATCTCGCGCAGGAACGGCTCGCTGAACGAGCCGATCACGAAGGCATCATAGCCCTGCCGTTCGGCAGCGATCGCATAGTCGATCACCCGGTCGAGGATGCGGTGATAGGCGAACGCATTGCCGAGCACCGCCGTCGCCGACGCCCCGCCATAGGATCCCGCCGGCAGCCCGTGGACCACGACCTCGGCGTCATCGCCCAGGATCTCCGCCGCATGCGCCTCGAGCGCCCGCTTGTAGACCGCGAGGTGATCGAGCTCGTTGACCGATTGATGCCAGATGCGCGGTTTCGCTCGCTTGCCCGGAATGGTCACGCTCATGCGCCGATCCGATCGGACGTCAGATGCAACGAGCGGACCGAGCCGAGCTCCCCGATATTCCAGAGCTGGTCGAACAGCACGGTCGCCTGCTCCCGCTTGAACACCCGCGTCACGCAGTCCATGAACTTATCCTTCAGTTCGTCGCGCGACAGCGGACGCTGCCAGCTGCCCTTGGCGTGCACCACCGGCTCGTGCGACAGCACCTCGCCCGACGCCAGCACGACGCTGACCTGATCGGCCGGCGCGAACGGCTGGTCGCCGGGCATGATCTCGTCGGTCGTCGTGCAGCGCACCTTTGCAAAGGTGGCGCCGACGTCGGGCCTCGAGACGAACGTGTCGGTGAGTTCGGACAGCCCGACCCGGCCGGCAATCAGGGCTGCGGTCATCGCGAACTCCATGCTGAACTTGGCTTCCAGTCCGGTCTGCGGATTGGTGTTGCGCAACATCAGCTTCTGGGTGACGCCGGTGTGGACCCGGATCTCCTTGACGTCATCGGGTTTGAGCTTGTGCGCGCTGACCAGGCCCAGCATCGCGTCGATCGAGCGATGGGTGGCATAGCAGGTCGGATAGCGCTTCACATTGATGCCGAGATCAGCAAGCCGCCAGTTGCGACCGATGTCGATCGTGCCGTGCTCGACGTCAGGCAAGCCGGACGGCGAATGGGCGCGCAGAAAACCGGTCTGGTGCTCAAGTGCGTCGAGCGAGGCGGTAAAGCCCTGGTCGGCGAGCCGTGCCGCCAGCACGCCCGATTGCGCGGTGCGGCCGGCATGCAGCGATTTGGTCATGGTGCCGAAGTTGGCGACCAGCCCCGACGCCAGTGAGGCTGCGATCGCGATCGCATGCGCGGTTTTGGTGGAATCGAGCTTGCGCAGCCGCGCGCAGGCGGCGGCGGTCGCCAGCGCCCCCATCACCGCGGTTGGATGAAAGCCGCGCTCATGGAAGTGGCCGGGTTCGAGCGCGGCGACTTGCGCCCACACCTCATATCCCGCGGCATAGGCCGCGAGCGCATCGCGCCCGTTGCTATCGAGCGACCAGCCCTCGGCGAGAATCGCGGGCACCAGCACGGCACTCGGATGGCCGGCGAGCGCCACGTCGTCATAGTCGAGCACATGCGCGGCAACGCCGTTGACCAGCGCCGCGTCGGACGCGGCGAGATTGCGCCCCGACGGAATTTCCGGCGCGCCGTCGTTCTGGGTGGAGGCTGCGACCATCGCCGCCACGATCCGGACCGGCTGCTCCGCTGCGCCGGCGATCATCACGCCGACGCAGTCGATGATACCGATCCGCGCCGCCTCGCGGCAACGATCCGGCAGGTCGGATGGTTTGAGGTTGGCGACGAAGTCCGCGGTCTGACGCGTGATATCGAGCATGGGTCGTCTCCTCAATAGGACCGTGGCAGGCCGAGCACGTGCTGCGCCACATAGGCCAGCACCATGTTGGTCGAGATCGGTGCGGTCTGATAAAGCCGTACCTCGCGCCATTTGCGCTCGACGTCGTATTCCTGCGCGAAGGCAAAGCCGCCATGGGTCTGGAACGTGGTGTCTGCGGCTTTCCAGGTCGCCTCCGACGCCAGCAGCTTGGCGATGTTGGCGTCGCTGCCGCAGGGTTGCCCAGCCTGGAACAGCGCGGCGGCGCGGCGGCACATCATGTCGGCGGCCTCGAGTTCGGCATAGGCCCGCGCCAGCGGAAACTGGATGCCCTGGTTCTGGCCGATCGAGCGGCCGAACACGCGCCGATCATTGGCATAGGCGACGCCCTTGCCGAGCAGCCAGCGGCCGTCGCCGACGCATTCGGACGCGACCAGGATCCGTTCGGCATTCATGCCGTCAAGGATGTAGCGAAAGCCCTTGCCCTCCTCGCCGACGAGGTTGGCCGCCGGCACCTTGACGTTGTCGAAGAAGACCTCGGTGGTGGCGTGGTTCATCATCGTCCGGATCGGCCGGATGGTGAGGCCGTCCTTCAGCGCCTCGCGCATGTCGAGGATGAAGACCGAGAGCCCGTCGGTGCGGCCCTTGACCTGATCGAGCGGCGTGGTGCGCGCCAGCAGCAGCATCAGATCGGAATGCAGTGCCCGCGATGTCCAGACCTTCTGGCCGTTGACGACATAGACATCGCCCTGGCGCTCGGCGCGGGTCTTGAGCTGGGTAGTGTCAGAACCGGTGTTAGGCTCGGTCACGCCAAACGCCTGTAACCGCAGCCGCCCCGCCGCGATCTCCGGCAAATAAGCCCGCTTCTGTTGCTCGTTGCCATGACGCAGCAAGGTGCCCATGATGTACATCTGGGCATGCGCCGGGCTCGCGCTGCAACCGTTGGCATTGATCTCCTCGAGGATGACCGCCGCCGCGCGCAGCGGCAGGCCGGACCCGCCATAATCCTCCGGGATCAACGCACCGAGGAAGCCCGCTTCGGTCAGCGCGGCGACGAATTCGGTGGGATAGCCGCTGCGATCATCGAGCTTGCGCCAGTATTCACCAGGAAAGCCCTTGCAGATCTGCCGCACCGTGTTGCGCAGGTCGGAAAAGTCCTCGCCCAGTGCCACGGTGACGTCCGCGCCGGTGGTTTGGGTGCTGTCGTGATAATTCATGTCATATCCTTTCAGGCGGCGGCGCTGGCCGACACGCGGAACGTTTTGGGCAGGCCGGCGCGGGCGATCGCGCCGGAGAACCGCTCGCCCGGCAGCCAGCTCTCGACCTCGCGCCGCAAGGCAACCAATTTTTCGACATCGGCCCCGGTGTCGAAGCCAAGCTGCTCAAGCAGGAACACGGTGTCCTCCGTGTCGATATTGCCGGTGGCACCCGGCGCGAACGGACAGCCGCCGAGCCCGGCGAGCGAGGCATCGAAGGCGCGAACGCCCGCCTCCAGCGCCGCGGTGACATTGGCGAGACCAAGACCGCGCGTGTCGTGGAAATGGCAGGCGACCGGTAGCGGACGGACCGCTGCGATCACCGCGCTCATCAATCGACGGACCTGGCCCGGATCGCCATAGCCGACCGTATCGGCGACGATGATTTCATCGGCCCCCATCGAGGCCAACCGCACCGCAATCTCGACCACCCGCGCCTCCGAGACCGCGCCCGAGATGGTGCAGCCGAACGCGGTCGCGATCCCCGCACCGAGTCCGATCCGCGCGCCGGAGCGCTGGTCGCGCGCTGCGGCGATACGTGCAAAGTCCTGCAGCGAGTCCTCGGTGCTGCGGCGGACATTTGCCTGATTATGCGCCTCGCTCGCCGACAGCACGTAATTGACCATCGGCACGTCGAGCGCGAAGGCGCGCTCGGCGCCCCTGAGATTGGGAACCAGAACCGACGGCCGCAGGCCGGTCATCGCCAGCGTGCCCCGCGCCACCTCCTCGGCATCGGAAAATTGCGGGATCACCTTGGCCGGCACGAACGAGGTGACCTCGATCTCGCGGATGCCGGCTTCCAATGCGCCGCGGCACCAGGCAAGCTTCTGCGCGGTCGGCAGCATGGTCTTGACCATCTGAATTCCGTCCCTGGGGCCGACCTCGCGAACATGAACCCTCTCACGCATTTCGCGCCTCCTTCTACTTGCCTTGAAAATTGGGTTTGCGGCGCTCGTTGAACGCCAGCACGCCTTCACGCCGATCCGCCGTCGGGACCAGGCGGTTGTAGGCCTCGATCTCGAAGGTGAGGCCGTCGGCAAGCGACATCTGTAGACCGCGATGGATCGCCTGCTTGGCCTGACGCACCGAGATCGGACCGTTGGCCGCGATGCGCGTGGCAATCGCGAACACAGCCTCCAGCAGTTCGCCCGGCGGCAATACACGATTGACCAGTCCCCACTGCTCGGCCTCAGTGGCCGAGAACGGCAGGCCTGACAGGATCAGCTCCTTGGCGCGGCGTTCGCCGACCGCACGCGTCAGCGTCTGCGTGCCGCCGCCGCCCGGCATGATGCCGAGCGTCACTTCGGTCAATGCAAAACGGGCATTGGTCGAGGCGTAGACGAAGTCGAGCGCCGCCGCGATCTCGCAGCCGCCGCCATAGGCCGCGCCATTGATCGCACCGATCAGCGGGATCGGGCAGCCCAACAGCGCGCGCAGCATGCGCTCGAACACCAGATGCTGCGCCTGCCAGGCGTCATCGGTCATGCCGTTGCGCTGCTTCAGATCGCCGCCGGCGCAAAACGCCTTGTCGCCGTGCCCGGTCAGGATGACCGCGCGCAAGCCCTCGATGTCGGTCGAGAAGCCTTCGAACAGTTCCACCAGATCGAGGCCCATCTGGGTGTTCATGGCGTTGGAGGCTTCCGGCCGGTGCAGCGTCACCAGCAGGATATCCCCGTCGCGCCGCTCGACCTTGATGGTCTGGAAATCATGTCGCATTGATCGTCCCCTTGCTCGCGGCTGTTCGAAGGATGGCATTGTGCTGACCGAGCGCCGGCGCCGCCGTGCATGCCCGGGGACGCGCGCCGTCGAAGGACAGCGGCACGCCAACCAGCTCGATATCGTCGTCCGCGCAGCGCACCGTCATGTCGAGTGCACGGGTTTGCGGATGCCGCGCCACCTGATCGGTGGTCAGCAGCGGCGCATTGGGCACGCCGGCTCCGTCGAGCAGATTGCCGAGCGCATCGGCGGTATAGCGGCGCACGGCAGCTGCGATATGCGGGATCAACTGCTCGCGATTGACCACCCGTGCGGCGTTGGTCGCAAAGTCCGGATCGTGCGCAAGTGCTTCGAGGCCCAGCGCCGAACACAGCTTGCGGAACAGATTGTCGTTGCCGGCGGCAATCATCAGCCAGCCGTCGGAGGCTTCGAAGGCCTGATACGGCGCAATCTCCGCGGTGCCTGACCCGTAGGGCTTGCGCACTTCGCCTGAGGCCGCATAACCGGCCAGCGGCACCGTCATCCAGGCCAGCCCAGTCTCGTACAGCGACGTCGCGACGTTACGGCCCTGCCCGCCTTTGTTGCGCGCGACGAGTGCAGCGAGCATGCCGATCACCGCCCACATCCCGGAGCCCATATCGACCAACGACACGCCGACGCGGACCGGCGGCCGGCCGCCTTCGCCGGTCACGCTCATGATCCCCGTACTGGCCTGGGCAAGCGGATCGTATCCCGGCTTGCTGGCGAGTGGCCCCTTTGCGCCGAACGCCCCGATGTCGCACCAGATCAGCGACGGCTTCGCGGTGCTCAATGCATCCGCGGTGAGGCCGAACTTCTCCAGGATCCCGGGCCGCAGATTCTGGATCACGGCATCCGCCTCCTCCAGGATCAACCGCTTCAGCCCTTCGCAATCGTCCGCAGCACCGAAATCGACTGTAATGCCTTCCTTGCCGCGATTGAGGCTATGGAAAACGCTTGCCGTCCCGTTCCAGAATGGCGGACCCCAGCCGCGCGCATAGTCGCCGCTGCTGGGATTCTCGACCTTGATCACGCGGGCGCCGAGATCGGCCAGAATCAGCCCAGCATAGGGCGCCGCTACGCTGTGCCCGAGTTCGACCACCGTGATTCCGGCCAGCGGCTTGTCGACATCGGCCATCATATCCTCCCGGCTTCCACAGAGGTCGTCACCACGCGCAGCGTCATCCATTTTGATCCTTCATCTCGCTCGTCATTTTTCGCATCGTCGCGTCAGGACTTGTCCTGGGCGTTGTCGGCAACCAGCACCGCGCCATTGACGAAGCTTGCGCGGTCGGACAGCGCGAACACAATCAAATTGGCGAGTTCTTCCGGCGTGCCCCAGCGCGTGTTGCGCATCGAATTGTTGGACGACCAGCGTGTCCGCTCGGCCTCTGCCTCGTCGTCGCTCAGATTGCGCTTGGCGAGCTCGCGCTCCCATTTGGCAAAGCGCTCCGGCGTGTTGACGAAGCCGGGAACGACGCAATTGACGCGGATGTTGTGCGGCCCGAACTCATTGGCGAGGATCTTGGAGAAGCGGATTTCGGCCGACTTGGCCGGTCCGGTGCAGGACGACAGGAATGGCGGCATCGTCACCATGATCCCGGTCTCGCCTGACACATTGACGATGCTGCCGCTCTGTTGCGCGATCATGATCGGGATGATGCGCTGGCAGATCCGGAACTGGGCGAAGAAGTTGATCGCCATGCCGTATTGCAGCTCGTCGTCGGTGACCTCGAGGAACGGCTTGTAGGTGCCGGTGCCGGCGTTGTTGACGAGGATGTCGATGCGCCCGAGGCGATCGCGCGCGACCGCCGGCAGCCGCTCGATCTGCGCCAGATCGGTCACGTCGAGCGAGAGGGTTTCGATCCGGACGCCGGTCGTGTTCTCGACATCCGCGCGGCATTCGGCCAGCGCGTCCTCGCGTCGCGAGCAGGCCAGAACCTTGACGCCCTCCTCGGCCAGCAGCCGCACGGTCTCGAGACCGATGCCCTTGCTGCCGCCGGTGACGATTGCGGTCTTGCCTTGCAGTCCAAGCTTCATGAGTTGCTTTCCTTGTAAGATAGCCGATCGAGCAGCGTACGCACCGGCATAGCGCCGTCGCTGCGCACGGATGCAAACACCTCTGCCGCAAGGCGCTCGCCTTCGTCGGCACCGAATCCGGCGCCGTGCAATCTGCGCTCGAACACCTCGGTGGCGCGTGCCTCGTCCTGGAACACCAACACTCTTGGCGCCTCGCGCGCGGTGCGGCGATGGCGCCGGCCGTCTGTCATTTCGACCTCGACGGTCGCATCGAGATGGCCGCCGATACTGTCCGGCTCGATCGTCGTCTTCTCGACCAGCGCCATGATCTGCGGGTCCTGACGGTGCTCGACGCCCATCTCGTAATCCAGCCGACCATGGCTGAGCATCGCAGCGACCGCGAAGGCGGTCGAAGCCTGGGTCTGCACCGTCCGCGTGAACGGGCCCATGAACGACGTTCCCGGGTACTCCGTGTAAGGCTGCCAGATTGTGACGGTGATCCGCTTCACCTGCGCCAGCTCGATGCCGTCGCGGTGGAGCACGTGTGCCGCCAGCACCGCGGACATGTTGTCGCCGAGGGTCGCGAATGGCTTTGCCATGATGCCGAGCATTGTCGCGGCGTCGGGCGCCTGTCGCCACGGCTCGGGCGTCTGATCGAGGCCGGCGAGCGAACGCAGCAGACCCTTCGGTCCTTCCAGCGCGTCGGGCGCCCCCTGCACGCCGCGCGCCGCGAGTTCCGCGGCCAGAAGCCCGCCCTGCGCGGCTCGCCCGTTCTGCACGCGCCATTCGTCGGAGCCGCAGCGTACCGGCTCGAGCGTCCCACCGGTGGTGCAGGCTGCGATCGCAATCGCGTTCGTTGCCTTCGCCGGGTCGAGCCCAAGCGCGGAAGCGCCCGCCGCGGCGGCGCCGATGGTGCCGAAGGTCGGGCTGGTCCGCACACCCCGGCCGATCAGGCCGCGGGCAACGGCCTCGCCCGCGCCCAACCATTTCAGCGTGGCGTAGCCGACCGTGAGCGCCGTCAACACGGTGCGCAGCGGCGCATCGCGCATCTCGCCGAGCGACACGGCCACCGGCGCGATCAGCGATCCCGGATGGGTCCACGAATCGTGATCGGTATCATCCTGAAAATGCGCATGCACGGCGATGCCGTTGGCGAGAACCGCTTCCGACAGCGCGGCATGCTTGCCGTTCGCCCAGATGCGCGCGGTCCGCGGACCGGGCGTCACCTCTGTCGCCATGGCGCGAGCGGCTGCAGCCGTTGGCTCGCGCCGCGCCGCGAGCGCAAGCCCCAATGAATCGAGCAGGCAGATGGCGGCCTTTGCGGCGACGTCCGGGTTCAATTCCGCAGCTGCCGCAGTCGCAGCGAAATCGCCCAGCCTGGCGGTCGCGTTCAACGTTGCAACCATCACAAATACTCCTCGGCCAGCGCGACATCGCGGATTTCGGCGACAGTGCCGCTTCGCCTGATCTCGCCGCCGCGCATCACATAGCCCCGCGTCGCAAGCTTCAGCGCCGGGCGCGCCATCTGCTCGGTCATGAGAATCGTCGTTCCGCGCTGCTGCATCTGGCGGATCGCATCGCTGATCTGCGCGATCCAGACCGGCGCGAGTCCGAGAAACGGTTCGTCGAGCAGCAGCAGCTTCGGAAACGAACTCATGGCCCGCGCCAACGCGACGATCTGCTGCTGGCCGCCCGACAATTGTCCAGCCGGCTGGCTGGCCCGCTCTTGCAGGATCGGAAACAGGCCGCTCAGCCAGGCCCACGCTTCGCGCTGAACCGCGCCGCCGCGCCCGCAAGCACCGCTCAGGACATTGTCGGCGACCGACATGGTCGGGAAGATGCGGCGTCCTTCGGGCGAATAGCCGATGCCGGCCCGCGCCCGCCTGTCGCACGACACCGCGGTGAGATCCGCGCCTGCGAACCGCACGCTACCGCGCTGCGCCTTGACGAGCCCGATCACGGCATTGATCAGGCTCGACTTGCCGGCGCCATTGGCGCCGATGAGTAGCACCGTCTCGCCCTCGGCAACGTCGATCGAGACGCCGCTGATCGCCGTGATGCCGCCGTAGCGAACTTCAAGATCTTGCACAGTCAGCATCAGGCCGCCTCCTCGTCCACGGTCCCGAGATAGGCGTCGATGACATCCTTGCGGGCCAGCACCTCCGCGGGCGCGCCTTCGGCCAGGATGCGGCCGGAATCGAGCACCAGGATCTTCGGACAGAGCCGGCGCACCAGATCCATGTCGTGCTCGACGATCAGGACACCGCAGCCCAGCTCCGTCTGGACATGGCGGACAAAGGCATCGATCCGCAGCCGCTCCCGCCGCTCGAGACCGGCGGCCGGCTCGTCGAGCAACAGCACCTTCGGCCGCACCGCGCAGGCGAGGATAAGGCCGAGCATCTTCTGCAACCCGTACGGCAGCTTGTCGCTCTGCTCGTCGAGCTGCGATCCGAGCTCGAACGCATCGATCAGCGGCGCAATCGTCCTCCATGCGTCCCCGCCGCCGCTGAAGCGCACGGCGCGAGAGATGTTCTCGCGCACCGTCGCGGTGCGGAAAGTGTTGGTCTGCTGAAAGCTGCGCACGATTCCCATCCGGCTGACGGCATGCAGCGGCCTCCCCGTGACGTCCTTGCCGTCGAGCCGGACGCTGCCGGCGCTGGGCGAAAGCATCCCGCAGATGACGTTGATCAACGTGGTCTTGCCGGCGCCGTTCGGCCCGAGGAACGCGAACAGTTCGCCCGGCGGCACGTGCAGCGTGAGGTCCTGGACCGCCACCTTCGGGCCGTACAGCTTCGTGACGTTATCGATGCGGATCATAAGACCTGTCTCTTATACACATCTAGATGTGTATAAGAGACAGGTTCAGCCGTCATTGCAGCGGCTCCATCGCGTTGGGCACGCTCAAGGTCGGGGATGAGGTAATCCCGGACGACCGCGGCGGCCCCGGCGGGAATACGCGAGCGGCAAACCGGAAGATCGTCCCGACGATGCCCTCGCGCGCGACCAGCACCACCATCACGATCAGGAAGCCGAACAGGAACTGGGAATATTCTCCCCGCAGCGCGAAGATCTCTCCCGCCCAAACCAGCAAGGCGCCGCCGACCACCGGCCCGAGCATGCTGCCCTTGCCGCCGATGATCGCATAGGGTATAAGAGACACCGACGAGAGCGCGCTGAACGACGTCGGATGCGCGGTGAGCAGCATGTTGACCAGAGCGAAGCCCGCAAGACCGGACACGCCGGCCGCGATAACGAAGCCGAATGCCTTGTAGTGCCAGACGACGAGGCCAAGGCTCTGGGCCAGCAGCTCGTTCTCCTCGATGGCGGCGAAATGCTGGCGCAGGATGCGGGTCACCGCAGCGGTCACGATCGCGCCGGCAAGTGCCAGACCGATCGTGACCTGAAGCACCGCCCTGTTGTCGGCGAGCTCCAGCCCGAAGAACGTCACGGCGGGCATGCCGACAAGTCCGTTGGCACCGCCGGTGAAACCCGGGGTCTCGAACAACAGCAGCTGCGTGATCTCGGTCAGGACAAAGGTGACAAGCACGAAGTAGACGCCGGTCAGGCGCAGCACCAGCGCGCCCAGCGGCAGCGCGAACAGCGCCGGCACCACAAAGCTTGCGAGCCCGAGCAGCAGCACGTCGGTCACGCCGTGCCGCAACCCGAGGATCGCAACCGTATAGCCGCCGATCGCCATGAAAGTCGGCACCGCGAAGGTCATCAGGTTCATGCGCAGCATGATGTAGACGCTGAACGCTGCCGTGATCGCGATCAGCATCTGATTGGCGAGCGAATAGACCGCCGGGTTCTGGCTGAACCAGGGAATCAGGAAAGCGAGCGCGATGACCGCGACGCTTGCCGTCTCGGCGATGGTGCCGCCGCGGAGCGGAGAAAGACCGCGCGCCTGAGAGAGGGTGGGATTGCCGTCTCGGCGATGGTGCCGCCGCGGAGCGGAGAAAGACCGCGCGCCTGAGAGAGGGTGGGATTGCTCATCGGCTCACGCTCCCCGAACCCGGTGACCGAACAGGCCCGACGGCTTGACCACCAGCATGATCAACACGAGCACGAACAGCGCGAGCGCGCCCTTCGAGCCGCCGAGATAAACCGCGGAGAACGCTTCCGCCATGCCGACGAGGAACGCCGCGACGGTAGCGCCCCCGACACTGCCGAGCCCGCCGAGAATGACAATCAGGAACGACGTCGCCAGCACGGGATCGCCGATATGCGGCGCGAGCGACAGGATCGGGGTCACCAGCGCCCCGGTCAGTCCGGCGAGGCCGGTTGCCAGCGCGAAGGCGGCCGGAAACAGCACCGTCGGACGCAAGCCCTGCGCCGTCGCAACTGCGCGGTCGTCGGCGAGCGCACGCAACGCGCGGCCGAAATCGGTGTGATAGATCAGGCCGTACAGCGATGCGATGCCGATGATGCAGACGGCCAGCACCACGAGATTCTCGACCGGCACGAAGAAGCCGGGACCGTGAATGACGCCGCTCAGCGGAAAGCTGAAGGCCGGAGATTGCGGTCCGAACACCACCAGGATGCTGCTCGACATCATCATGTAGAGGCCGAGCGTCAGCATCAGCGTCGCCAGATGATCGTCGATCAGGCGGTCTAGCACGAAGCGCTCGAACAGATATCCGAGCGCGGTGGTGCCGAGCGCCGCGCAGATCACCGCCAGCGCATAGGGCATGCCGAGATAGGTGACGGCGGAGTAAGCGAGGTATCCTCCGAGAACGTAGAAGCCGCCATGCGCGAAATTGACGACTCCGAGAATGCCGAAGATCAAGGTGAAGCCGAGGGCGAGCAGCGCATACTGCGCGCCCAGGCTGATGCCGATGAGGCTGGTGGCGATAAAGCCCTGCACGGAATGCCCGCTACTTGCCGGTGGCCGCGTCGATCCGCATCGTCGGCTGCAGCTTGCCGTTGGTCACAAGCCCGATGCCGAACGGGAACGACAGTTCCTGGTTGATGCCGAAGAAGTCCTGGCCGATCCAGTGACCGGAGCCCAGATTGGGATCGCTCACCGGCAGCGCGCGAAGCGCTTCGGCGACCTTGCCGGTGTCGGTGGTGCCGGCCTTGGCGATCGCCTTGACCACCATGCGCGTGCCGGACACCCACTGGAAGAACAGGTTGTTCTCGGGACGCTCGGCGCCGAGCAGCTTCTTGTAGTCGTCGGCGATCAGCTGCACCTTCTCGTCGATGAAGACCGGCTCGTACCAGTAGAAATCCTTCAGCACCGCATCGCCGCCGGCAACCCGCGAAATCTCGCCATAGCCCGGACCACCGAGGCGGCCGATCGGCCCTTCGAAGCCGGCCTGACGCAATTGCTTCACGATGATGCCGGCATCGCCGGGCGGTGACGATGCAAGGTCAACCGCCTGCGGCGCGGCGTTCATGATGCGCGTGACGATCGGCGCGAAATTGGTGGTACCGCGCTGATAGTATTCCTCCGTCGCGGCGATACCGTTCTTCTTGTAAGCGTCGGCATCGACGCTTGCGATGTCGGTACCGCCTTGATCGTTCGGCGCGACCAGCACTACGCTCTTGATACCGAACTTCTGCTTGGCAACCTTGATGATCGGGTCGGCCCAGCCGGAAGGACCCGGACCAACGTGAAAGACCAGCGGCAACTGCGGCRACAGCGCATCCTTGGCGTAGCCGTTGCCCATCACCAGCATCGAATTGCGCTTGGCGATCGGCTTCACGCCGGTGAGTTCTGGCGAGCCGATCGGCCCGATGATGAACTTGACGCCCTGCCCCGCCAGCGTGTTGGCCGCCGCAGCGGCGCCCTCGGCGGTGTATTTGCTGTCGATCGCAACAACGTTGACGCGGCATGGCGCGCCGTCGAGCTTGATCAAGCCATCCCGGTTGGCTTCAGCGGCGACGAATTCGACCGCGCCGCGCAGCGCGAGACCCCATTGCGCCGCCGGGCCTGACAGCACGCCGACCACGCCGAGCGTCAATTCCTGTCCGGCGGCCATTGCCGGCATGTTCGAGCTTGCGAGCGCAGCGCCAACCGCAGCGCCGGATATCAGCAGGTCTCTCCGCGAAATGCTCATGACTTCCCCCTGTGATTTTTGCGGCTGATCGGCCGTCCACCTGTTGAGTGGAAACCCGAAGCGTTGCCCCGGGGCCGCGCGCTTCATCGCTCGGCGCCGGGACGCTAGGTCGGTGAACGGCGACTGTCAATGAAACGATTTCCCGAAAGATCGGCAATCCAGCCATGCTCGAAACGAGCAATGCTGCATCTCATGGCATAAAGTAAAGATATATCTGATGTTTGCATGCGACTTGGATGAGCAGGCCGATCTCGACATGAGACCTCCGGTCGCACTGTTCTCGTACAATGAAACGATCCATCTTGACTGACGAGATGCAACCGTTAGCGTTAGGAACCCACCGCACAGACAAGAACGACGGTCAGGGGAGGAAATCGACAATGCGAAGTGCCGTGACGGCAGTCCTTGCCATGCTCGCGATCCAATGCGGCCAAGGCGCCCTTTACAGCCAAGGCGCCCTGGCCGAGCCGCAGTTCAAGATGCGGGCATCGGTCGACACCTCGGCGACGCATGGGCGGACATTGTCCGTCGGCGACTATCTGAAGAAGCTTCAGGAAAAATCCGGCGGAAGGATCGAGACCGAGCTGTTCCACAGCGGCCAGCTTTTCCGCGACCGCGATGTCGTGAAGGCGCTGCGTCAGGGCGCGGTCGAGATGGCGGTCCCCGGCACCTGGGTTCTGACCGCCTTCGTCCCCGATGCCGACGTGTTCCAGTTGCCCGCGTTTTTCGGCCAGCCCTATCCGGTCGTCTTTGCCGCCGCCGACGGCAAGATCGGCGAGATCATCAACAAGCAGTTCGAGAGCAAGCTCGGTGTCAGGCTGCTCGGTCCCTGGCTGCAACTCGGATATCAAAACACCTACAGCACCACCAAGCCGATCCGCGACTTCGCCGATCAGGCCGGCATGAAGATCCGCAATTCCGGCGGCGCCGGGCAATCGGCGCGCGCCAAATTCTTCAACGCGTCACCGAACGTGACGGCGTGGCCGGATGTTCCGCTGGCGCTCTCGCAAGGCACCTTTGATGGCCTGAGCTCGACCGATGAAAGTCTCGCCAGCGCAAAGCTATGGGAATCCGGCATCAAGTATGGCTTCGCGGATCACGAATTCGTCGGCTTTTATGTGCCGATGGTGAGCGAGAGCTTCTACAAGAAGCTGCCGCCGGATCTCCAGGCGCTGGTCGTCGATCTCTGGCGGGACAACATCCAGTCCTATCGCAAGAGCATGGAAGAGGCGCAGACCGAGGCACGCCATACCCTGGAGAAGAACGGCATTGCCTTCGTCACGCCGTCGGAGAGCGCGCTTGCCGAGGTCCGCTCCAGGATGTTGCCGTCGCAGGACAGCATCGCAAAGGAGCTGCGGATCTCACCCACCCTGCTCCAGCAGGTGCAGTCGGACGTCAAGACGGTCAGCCATTGACCGGCCTGCCATGATCAATATCTGGAACAGGATCGAGCTCCTACTGATCGGCGTGCTCGGCGCGATCGCGTTGACGGTCGGGACCTTTCAGGTCATCGGCCGCTACGTGAACAAGAACTTCGCCTTCATCTATGGCGAGGAGGTCGTCGTCTATCTGACGGTCTGGGCGGTGTTTCTGGCCTCGAGCCAGCTGGTGCGGACCGACGGCCATGTCCGCCCCGACGTCATCCTGCGGCTGCTGCCGCCGCAGGGACAAAGATGGGTCGAGGCGTTCAACTGCTGTGTCGCGATCACATTCTGCGCTGGGCTTGCCTATTGCGGTTTCCAGGTCACCGACGTTGCCCGCGACCTCGACGAGCGCAGCATTACCGGCCTCGAATTTCCAATGTGGATCTACTATTCGGCGATTCTGACCGGCGCCGTGCTGATGCTGCTGCGCTACGCCATCAAGCTCTACCAGCTCGTCTTCCGCTTCGATCCCGCTACCATGGTCATCGCCGTTCACGATCACTGAACGGTCGGCACCGCTGCCCAATGACGATCGATCTGCCGTGGTCCCCGGATTGGGAGCGCAGCTCTGACAACAACGAGAACTCACGCCGAGAACCGATGCGATGTGGACGCTGCTTTTCCTGCTGATGTTCTTCGGGCTGCTGTGCGCGGGGATGCCGATCTTTCTGGTGCTGGGCGTCTGTGCGGCGGTACTGTTCGGCTTCAGCGGCCAGCCGCTGGTGGCGATCGCGCAGAAGATCGCCGATGAGATGAATTCGAGCACCCTGATGGCCTTGCCGCTGTTCGTGATGGCTGCAGCCTTCATGCGGCGCGGCGGCGTCGCCAAGGCTCTGGTCGACGTCGCCATCGCGTGGTTCGGACGATTGCGCGGCGCGCTCGGCCTCGTCACGGTGGTCTCCTGCACGCTATTTGCCGCGATTTGCGGCTCGTCGGTCGCAACCGCGCTTGCGATGGGCACCATCCTGGTCCCGGCGATGATCGAACGAGGCTATCCCCGGCATTTCGCCCTTGGCGTGGTCGGCGCGTCCGGCACCATCGGCATCGTCATTCCACCCAGCCTGTCGCTGATCCTATACGGGCTGATCGCCGAACAATCGGTGCCGCGGCTGTTCCTGGCCGGCATCCTGCCGGGACTGCTGCAGGCGGCGATGTTCTTCGGCTGGGTGTTCTACTACTCATACAAGTACGAGCTGCCGCGCGAACCGGCGGTGCCCCGCAGCGAGTTGGTACGGATGAGCCTCCATGCGCTGCCCGCGCTCTGCGTGCCCTTCATCGTGATGGTCGGAATCTACGGCGGCTTGATGACGGTGACGGAGGCGGCCGCCGTCTCAGCCACCGTGGCACTGCTCGTCAGCCTGTTCTTCTACCGCGGCTTTCACGTCAAGCAGACGCTCGACGTAATCGCCGAGGCGATCAAGAGCGCCGCGACGATCATGATCATCGTCGCCACCGCATTGGCGTTCGGCCACTGGATGACGGATTCGGGGATCCCGGCATCGCTGGTGAAATTCACGCTCGACCACCAGCTTCGCCCCTGGCAGTTCCTGCTTGCGATCAACGTCCTGCTGCTGGTGCTCGGCTGTTTCCTCGAAGTCGCCGCTACGCTGCTGGTGGTGATGCCGATCTTGGCACCGGCGCTGAAGCCGCTCGGCATCGACCCGGTGCATTTCGCGATCGTCTTCACGCACAACATGGAGATCGCGCTGGTGCATCCCCCGGTCGGGCTGAACCTCTATGTACTGGCGACGATCTCGACAGCGCCGGTCACTGAAGTGGTGCGCGGAGTGCTGCCATTTCTGGTCCTACTGCTGTTGTGCCTTGCGATCATCACCTATGTACCACAACTCTCGCTCTGGCTGCCCAATCTGGTCTATGGCGCAGGCTAGTCGAGAGGATCGTCACGACGGAGGTCTCGCGCATGTCATCGAAATCGATCCATTGGGCTTCTGAGTTCGCCGCCCTCGCCGGCCGCTACGGCGACAGGCCCGCGGTTGTCGACGCCGGTGGCACGACGTCCTATGCCGAACTGTTCGCTAAGGCCGCCGGCATCGGCGATGCGCTGATGCGGGCCGGCATCGGTCCGGGTGACGCCGTGGCCACGTTGTTTCGCAACAGCGCCGACGCCGCTGCCGCCACCTTCGGCGTGATGCTGGCAGGCGCCGTGGAGATACCGATCAACCCCGCCCTCAGCGACAGCGAACGTGCCTATTGCTGTTCAGTCGCCGACGTGCGGCTGCTGGTGACCGGCGCCGCACTGGCGAACGCGATGAGTGCCGACGGGCCGAGCATCCTCACCGTCGAGAACCTCCCACCGGTCGCGATCGATCCGGCGAACTTTCCATCCACGGCCGGCGACGCGCCGGCGCGCATTGTGTTCACGTCGGGCACCACCGGGCGGTCGAAAGGCGCGGTGCACAACCAGCTCGGCCGCTGGACCGCTAACACGCTGCTGCGGGCGAACCTGCCGTTCCGCCCCAGCACCGGCAGCAATATTCTGCTGATGACGCCATTCTCGCACGGCTCCTCATTGATGACGCATGCCTATCTGTCGTCGGGCGCCGCGGTGACGCTGCTTGACGGCGTCGATCCCGAGACCGTGCTCGGCATCCTCGCGCGCGGCGAATGCGACGCGATGTTTGCACCGCCGACCGTGCTGGCGAAGATCGTAGCGGCCGCGGGCACGCGCCGCTTCGCCACGCTGCGCACGATCTTCTGCGGCACCGCGGTGCTGAAGCCAACGCTGTACGCGCGCGCCCGAGACATGTTCGGCCCGGTGGTGCGGGTCACCTATGGCAAGAGCGAGGTGTTCAATCCCATCACCGTCCTCGAAGCCGAGGAGACCGAGGCCTGGTATGCGTCCGGCGGCGACGATGCCTGCGTCGGCTGGCCCGCGGCCGGTGTCGAGATCGTCATTCGCGCCGAGAACGGCGAGCCGGCCGCTATCGGCGATAATGGCGAAGTGCTGATTCGCGCGCAGCACCTGATGATGGGCTACCGCACCGCCGAGGGATTCAGCGCGCTTGGGCCGGATGAATTCCACGACACCGGTGATCTCGGGTATCTCGATGCGCGCGGCCGGCTGCACCTCACCGGCCGCGCCGCCGATGTCATAAAGTCCGGTGGCTACAAGGTGACGCCGGACGAGGTCGAGCGCCTGCTCGCGCCGGCGCTGCAGCCATCGGAGGTTGCGGTCGTCGGCATCCCCTCCGACTATTGGGGCGAGGTCATCCTGGCGGCGGTCGAAAATCCGGCCCCCGGCTGGCAAGAACTCATCGCCGCCACAGGGCAAGCCATCACCGACTACAAGCGCCCGCGCCTAATGATTGCGCTCGACGAGTTGCCCCGAAACGGCATCGGCAAAGTACTCCGCAGCGTCATCCGGGCCTATGTCCTCTCCCGTTACCGTCTCATCGAGGGTCCTCGGCCGCGTTTGGAAGAGCGCGAATAACCGAGCAGATCGGGGCAATACAAGCCGACAAACATTGCCAGGTAGGAGGTGCGATCGGCAAATGATCCGATTGGCTGAGCCCCCGATTGGCGACATCGCTGCGACCGGTCGGACCGCATTCTATTACAATGTCCCGACCCGCTATCGGAAAATGGGATGCGTGGTGCCGAATGAACCTTTGGGCACAGACTATGCCAAGGCTTGCGGCGAAGGCGGCCGTGCCGAAACGTTGAACGGCCTGTTCGATGAATGGATGGATGCCCGCAAGGGGCTCCCGGTCTCGAGCGAAGCTGCGCCGCGGATTGGTACGATCGACTGGCTCTTCAGGGAGTACCGACAAAGCCGAGCATACCTGGACAAGGTCAAGCCGCGCTCGCGCCGAAACTACGAATGGAACATGCGTGAGATCTGCGACACGCTGACCAAGCGCGGCGATCGTGTCGCGGGAAGGGCAACCGGCTCAGGACCGCCGAAAAGCTGGTCGTGCTCTGCCGAAAGGCATGGCGCGTTGTTCACCGCCTGCACCCCGTCGAGTTTCCACAGGACATTCCTAATCCATGGCTGGGTGTCACCATGGCGACCCGGGTCAAATTGGTGAAGCACGCAGTGACGCGCGAGCAGGTCTATGCGTTCGCCCACGGATGCGTCGAGCGCGGCGAGCCCGAATGTGCCGCAGCGGCGGTCATCTGTTTCGAGTGGCTTCAGCGTCCGGAAAACGTCATCGCCGGCCATATCAAATGGGCCGGATACCGGACCGGACCTAAGCCGACCATCCGGATCGAACACCACAAGACCGGTGCCGTGATCGATCATCCCCTGGAAGAGCGCCAGGCGACCGGCGAGGTCATCAAATTCTATGAGGAGGCTGAGGCGGTCCTGGCAAAGCTGACGCGCCGTGGTGTCCCGATGATCCTGCGGGAGATTATACCTCGGCACCGTCGTGCCGCGGAGGGCCAAAAGCCTGTCTTCAGGCCCTACTCGTTCTCGGGCATGCAAAAGATCGTTCAGCGAATGAGAAAGGATATCGGCCTGCCCAAGGAGTTCACCCTGGATGCCTGCCGGCACGGCGGGATGACCGAACTGGAGGAGGCGGAACTAACCGAGGGACAGGGCCGCGCCCTATCCGCGCACCGCACCAGGGAAAGCTATGCCGGCTATGCCAAGCGGACCGAAGCCCGCATGCTGTCGGCGACTCGGAAGCGGCATGCGCACTTGCTTGCGAACCAAGCAGCAACAGACGTTCAGAATGCGACCGGCGGCGACGTTCAGAACACAGACCAAGAACCATCAAAAATCGCGTGATAAATCAACGCGTTAGAATGGCTGGGGCGGGAGGGATCGAACCTCCGAATGGCGGAATCAAAATCCGCTGCCTTACCGCTTGGCTACGCCCCAATGCGCCGGTCGAAGGCCACGCCGGTCTATAGGGTGCAACAAGCCATTTCAACAGGGCGGCGATCGAAAACGCGCGAAAGCCACGGGATGATGCCGGCACCCTTACTATATGACGACGTTGCGATGGCCGAAACTGACCGTGGGATGTCCGCTCGGACAGTTGAGAGCCCGGTGGTTTCATGGGAAGACAATTTACAAACGCCTCGTCGGGAGTAACGCCATGACCTACCGCGCACCCATCAACGATATCCTGCTGTCCCTCAATCATGGCGCGGGGCTTACTGCCGCAGTGGAGGCAGGCCATTACGGCGATTTCGATGGCGATATTACCGCGGCCGTCCTGGAAGAGGCCGGCAAGTTCGCCTCCGACGTGCTGGCGCCGCTGAACAAGGTCGGCGACGAGCACGGCATCAAGCTGGACAATGGCAAGGTAACCACCGCGCCGGGCTGGCCCGATGCCTATCAGCGCTGGGCCGCCGCCGGATGGAACGCGGTGTCGGGGCCGGAAGCGTTCGGCGGCCAGGGCTTGCCGCTTGCGGTCAACGCCGCCTGCACCGAGATCTGGAGCGCATCGAACGTCGCCTTCGGCCTCTGCCCCCTGTTGACGCTGTCGGCGATCGAGGCGCTCGACGCCCATGGCAGCGAAGAGCTGAAGGCGATCTATCTCGAGAAGATGGTGACCGGCGAATGGACCGGCACGATGCAGCTGACCGAGCCGAATGCCGGCTCCGACGTCGGCGCGCTGCGCACCCGCGCCGAACGGGTCCCCGACGGCACCTATCGCATCAAGGGCACCAAGATCTTCATCACCTACGGCGAGCACGATATGACCGACAACATCGTGCACTTCGTGCTCGCACGACTGCCCGATGCGCCGTCGGGCACCAAGGGAATCTCGCTGTTCCTGGTGCCGAAATTCCTGGTCAATGCCGACGGTTCGCTCGGCGAGCGCAACGACATCCATGCGAGCGGCGTCGAGCACAAGCTCGGCATGCACGCCTCCCCGACCTGCACCATGACGATGGGCGACAA
>BFBZ01000149.1_pt1 | contig 93966 bp, 90 predicted proteins | sample 1888401 | NCBI WGS metagenome assembly BFBZ01 (sample SAMD00112614, study PRJDB3348) | symbiont metagenome | host: Chara braunii
AAATGGATCGCTGAGAACGAGCATCTCCTGAAGCCGCCGGTCGGCAACAAGAAGGTGTTCGAGGACGGCGAGATGACGGTGCAGATCGTCGGCGGTCCGAACGAGCGCGCGGACTACCATGACGATCCGGTGGAGGAGTTCTTCTACCAGCTCAAGGGCAACATGGTCCTGAAGGTCGGCGACAACGGCAACTTCTACGACGTGCCGATCAAGGAGGGCGAGGTGTTCCTCCTGCCGCCGCACGTCCGGCACGCGCCGCAGCGGCCGGCCGGCTCGATCGGCCTCGTCGTCGAGCCGAAGCGCTACGACGACGATCCGAACGACGCCTTCGAGTGGTACTGCTTCGAGTGCGGCAATCTCGTGCACCGCGTCGAGCTGAAGGTCGAGCATCTCGTGCGTGACCTGCCGCCGATCTACGAAGCCTTCTTCAACGACGAGAAGGCGCGCACCTGCAAGAAGTGCGGCGCCATCCACCCCGGCAAGAAGCCCCCGCCTGGATGGGCGAATATTTAGTTACCGATCTTGTCGTCTGGGCACTGGTTATCTGGGCACGAACCTTACTTCCGATCCGCAGATGACGACGGCGACCACGCCGCGTCCGTTGCGCCGCATTTCGTGGCGGCATCCGGGCGGTACGTCGAAGCATCCGGTCATGCCGCAGACGATGAGTTGAGGCGCAGCAGCCACCCGCGTCTTGGCGTGGAGGCGGCGTTTGGAGGCGGCGTTCGCGTCCGCGCAGGCCTGGAGAGCGAACGCCGCGAGCGCCATGCAAACCGCAGCCTTGCGAACAAAGCCCGTCATTTTGCCTCTTCGACCGGCGTGCTGGTCGCCGGTCCTTCACCGGTGATGATGAGGATGACCTCTTCGTCCTTCGCGCCGTCGTAATGCACCTCCTTGCCGAAGTGTGTCACGGCGCCGCCGGCCTTCACCGGGATGGTGGCGTCCTTGTCCCACTTGTTGCCGGTTCCGACGTACCAGGTGCCTTTGATAACGGTGATGAAGCGGTCGTTCGGATGGAAATGGGGCTTGGAGAAATTGCCGGGCTGGAAGCGGTTCATCACCATGTAGAAGCCGGGTTTGTTCGGATCGCCGAACAGGACCTTGTTGTTGACGCCTGCGGCGCCGGTTGGATCGCGCCACGGAATCTGGTCTGCCTGCCTGATGCTGATGGCCTTCGGGTTGAGTTCCACGGCGGCGGCTGGGCCGATCAGGCCCACAAGCAACACAGCCGCAACAATGCGCTGAGACATGATGTCCTCCCCAGAACTGCGCCCCTTGTTGTTGAATGGGGTCGCGATTGACGGCGGGGCGAGTCTAGCCGAAATAGCAGCCCGAGAATCCGAAAAGAATCCGGGAAAGACGGGTGGAAACTGATGCGAATTGAAATGCTGTGCCGTGGCGTTCTGACAGGGCTCCTGCTTGCGGCTTCAGTGCCGCAGGCCACGGCGCAAAACTATCCAGACCGTCCGGTGCGTCTGATCGTGCCGTTCGCGGCGGGCGGCGCGAACGATATCGTCGCGCGTCTGATCCAGCCGTCGCTCGAACGCAGGCTCGGCCAGCCGATCATCGTGGAGAACCGCGTTGGCGCGAGCGGCATCATCGGCACCGACGTCGTGGCGAAGTCGCCGCCAGACGGCCTCACGCTCGGCGTCGCGCTCGCGACGCATTCGGTGAACCCCGCCGTCAATCCGAAGATGCCCTACGACACGGAGAAGGATCTGACGCCGATCATCCTGATCGGCAAGAATCCGCTGATGTTCGTCGTCAACGCCAACGTGCCGGCGAAGACGGTCGCGGAGTTCGCGGCGCTCGCGAAGGCGAACCCGGACAAGTACAACTACGCGACGCCCGGCGCCGCGAGCCAGGCACATCTGGTGATGTCGCAGTGGAGCAATCTCGCCGGCATCAAGATCCAGCACGTGCCGTATCGTGGCGGGGCGCCGGCGATCCTCTCGACGGTCCAGGGTGACACGCAGATTTCAGTGATGTCGTCGCTCGTCTCCGCGCCGCACATCGAGGCGGGCAAGCTGCGCGCCATCGCCATCGGCAGCACACAGCGCGATCCGCAATTCCCCAACGTGCCGACGATGGTGGAGGCGGGCTTCCCGGACATCGAGGCGGTGACCTGGGTCGGCATGTTCGCGCCGGCCGGCACGCCGCGCCCGATCGTCGAGCGGCTCAACACCGAGATCAACCGCATCATCAAGGAGCCGGATGTTCGCGCAAAGCTGACGCAGCAGGGCATCGCGCCGGTCGGCGGCACGCCGGAAGAGTTCGGCGCCTATATCTCCGCTGAGATCAAGCGCTGGACCGCGGTCGCACGCGCCAACGACATCAAGATGGAGCAGTAGGCGGGACGAGGCGGATCGCCTCGTTGACAAGACGTGGGTTGCTGGCGCGAAATCCGAGCAACCGGCCATCAAGAGCCGAACGATTGGACATCGGGAGGCTTTGATGCGCGGACATCGGCTCGGCACCACTTTTGCGGTAGTATTGGCGCTGGCCGGGTTCATCTCAGCCGCGCAGGCGCAGAACTACCCCGACCGGCTGATTAAGATCGTGCAGGGCTTCCCGCCCGGCGGCAACGTCGACATCATTGCGCGGCTCCTTGCCAACGAGATGCAGAAGTCGATGGGGCAATCGATCATTGTCGAGGCGAAGCCAGGTCTTGCCGGCGCGCTCGCGGCCGAGCAGGTCGCGCGATCCGAGCCAGATGGCTATACGCTCATGGTCGTGGCCAGCGCACACGCCGCCTTCGGCGCGATGTTCAAGAACATCAAGTACAAGGTGGTCGACGACTTCGACTGGATTTCGCTCGCGAGCTCCTATCCGTTCCTGATCTGCGTGCGGAAGGACTCGCGCTTTCAGACCTTCAAGCAGTTGCTTGACGAAGCGCGCGCCAATCCCGGCAAGCTGACCTACGGCTCGGCGGGCGTCGGCTCGATCTTGCACACGACGGTTGAACTGCTGGCGAACGAGACCAAGACCAGGTTTCTGCATGTGCCCTATCGCGGCGAGGCGCCGGCGATCACGGGCCTCCTCACGGGCGATTTCGATTTCATCGCCGCGACCACAGGGCCGATCAGCGAGCGCATCCGCAATGGCGAGCTCCGTGCGCTCGCGGTGACCGGCAAGACGCGCTGGAAGGACTTCCCCGAGGTTCCGACGGTGGAGGAGTCCGGCGTTCCGGGCTTCGAGGTGTTCTCCTGGACCGGCGTTGCCGGACCCGCGAACTTGCCGAAGCCGATCCTCGAACGCCTCAACGCCGAGGTGCGGAAGGCGGTGGCCGTTCCGGACGTGAAGAGCAAGCTCGAAAGCATGGGCGGTGATGGCAAGCCGACATCGCCCGAAGAAATGCGCGCGCTGGTCGCCAAGCAATTTGCAACTTGGAGCAAGCTCGCGCGCGAGGCGAACATTTCCATCGATTGACGCGGGAGCCCACACGTCTTTCGCCGGCCGCGTTCGGCCGTTAAACTGCCGGCAAACAAGCACCCGTCCAAAACAGCTTGCCGAGGAAAGCCATGAACGCGCCCGTGAAAACGCCAGCCACCATTCCCTTCGATACCGCGCGGCTCGACCGCTGGATGGACGAGGAGGGGATCGACGTCCTGATCGTGAATTCGAAGCACAACGTGCAGTACCTGCTCGGCGGGCATCGTGCGTTCTTCTTCGACTATATGGATGCGATGGGCGTGAGCCGCTATCTGCCGCTCGTCATCTACGCCAAGGGAGCGCCGGACAAAGCCGCGTTCTTCGGTCACCGCCTGGAAAACTTCCAGCGCGAGAACCATCCGTTCTGGGTGCCGGTGCAGCAGTGCAATTCATCGGGCTCGCTCGACACGATGGCGAAGGCGATCGACCACATCAAGAAATCGGGCATCGCTCATAAGCACATAGGCGTGGAGCTTGGCTTCCTGCCGATGGACGCGGCGCAGGCGCTGCGCGATGCGTTTGGCGGCAGCGAGATCAAGGACGCACTGTTTGTGCTGGAGCGGCTCCGCTCGATCAAGTCGCCCGATGAGTTGAAGAAGCTCAAGGTCGCCTCGGAGGCAGTGATCGAGTCCATGAAGGCGGTGATCGCCAATCATGGACCGGGCGCGACCAAGGCCGAGCTTACGGAGGCGCTGCGCCGCGAAGAAACCAACCGCGGGCTCACCTTCGAATATTGCCTGATCACCGCCGGCACGAGCCTCAACCGTGCGCCGTCAGAGCAGGTCTGGGGCAAGGGCGACATTCTCTCGCTCGACTCCGGGGGCAATTACCACGGCTATATCGGCGACCTCTGCCGCATGGCGATCCACGGCGAACCCGATGCCGAGCTTGAGGACATGCTGGCGGACATCGAGGCGATCCAGCGCGCCTCGATGAAGCCGATCAGAGCCGGTGCCATGGGCAGCGTCGTTTACGAAGAGGCCGAGAAGCTTCTGAAGAAATCGAAGTACCACAACCATATGCACTTCCTCGGTCATGGCATGGGCCTTGTCAGCCACGAGGCGCCGCGGCTCACCGCGAAGGGGCCAGTGCCTTACGACGACTTCGACGCGAAGCGTCCGCTCGAAGCCGGCATGGTGATTTCGGTCGAAACCACGCTCGCGCACCCGAAGCGCGGCTTCGTCAAGCTTGAGGACACGGCGGTGGTCACGGCGACCGGTTGTGACATCTACGGCGAGGGCGCCCGCGGCTGGAACCGGGGCGGCACAGCCGTAAAGCACTAGCAGCGCTCGCAATTTGAGTTGGGACAGGGCGCCGGGCGATAGTCCGGCGCCCTGTCTATTGGAAGATCCTCCCACTACGGAATAACGCCACATTGGACGGGGTTTTCCTGCCGGTAGTTGCAAATCGGACTTGAACATGACGCCCCATTCGGGGGATCATTTCGCCGGGATCGACGACGTCAGGCAGCAATGTCCGCGGCTCCACGGGGGTGGGCAGCCGGGGACCAGCGCAATGCTCCCAGTTCGTCGCGACGTGGGGATGTTGCGGGAATGATCGGACTTGTTCGGATCGCGCTGCGGCGGCCATACACAATGGCGATCGCGGGCCTCCTGATTTTGCTGGGCGGCTTTCTCGCAGTCACCCGCATGGTCGTCGATATCTTCCCGAACATCGACATTCCCGTGGTCTATGTCGCGTGGAACTATCCCGGCCTCTCCGCCGAGGACATGGAACGGCGCGTCGTCCTCATTTCCGAGCGCGCATACTCCACGACGGTGAACGGCATCGAGCGCATCGAGTCGATCTCGATCCCGGGTCTTGGAATCCTGAAGGTCTATTTCACGCAGGGCACCGACATCGGCGGGGCGATTGCGCAGATCAACGCGCAGAACAATTCGATCCTGCGCATTGCGCCGCCTGGCATCACGCCGCCAAACATGATCCGCTTCAATGCGTCGAACGTGCCGGTGGTGCAGGTCACGCTGAACAGCAAAACGCTGCCCGAGCAGCAGATCTTCGATTACGGGCTGAACTTCCTGCGCACGCGGCTGTTCACCATTCCCGGTGTGTCGATCCCGGCGCCCTACGGCGGCAAGCAGCGGCAGATCATCGTCGACGTCGACCCGGCGCGGCTCTCGTCCAAGGGCCTCTCGCAGATGGACGTCGTCGGCGCCTTGCAGACGACCAACGTCATCGTGCCGGCGGGTATTGCCCGCATCGGCGAGCGTGAGTTCAACGTCAAGCTCAATTCCAGTCCGCTCCTGGTCGAGCAATTCCAGACGCTGCCGGTCGGCGTGCGCGACGGCCTGATGGTGCAGCTCGGTGATGTCGCCAAGGTGAGCGACAGCTTTGCCACGCAGCAGAACGCGGTCCGTATCAACGGTCAGCGCGCGAGCTACATGAACATCTTGAAGAACTCGGATGCTTCGACGCTCACAGTCGTACAAGCGGTGAAGGACATCCTGCCCGATATCCAGGCGACCGCGCCTGAAGGTCTCGAACTTAAGCTCGATTTCGACCAGTCGGTGTTCGTGCGTGGCGCAGTCGAGAACATCGTCCACGAAGCGATCCTGTCGTCGATCCTCGTGTCTCTAATGATTCTGATCTTCCTTGGTAGTTGGCGGAACACGGTGATCGTGTCGCTGTCGATCCCGCTGTCGATCGCGGCGGGCCTCGCGGGCCTGTTCCTCACAGGGCAGACCATCAACCTGATGACGCTGGGCGGCCTTGCGCTCGCCATCGGCCTCCTGGTCGACAACGCGACGGTGACGATCGAAAACATCCACCGCAACCAGTCGCTTGGCAAACCGCTGACGGTTGCGATCCTCGATGGCTCCAACGAAGTGATCCAGCCGCTGACGGTCGCGACGCTCGCGATCTGTATCGTGTTCGCGCCGGTTCTGTTGCTGACCGGCCCATCGCGGTTCCTGTTCATTCCGCTTGCCATCACGGTCGTGCTGGCCATGCTCGCTTCTTATGTCCTGTCTTTCACCGTCGTGCCTGCGCTTGCGCGATACCTGCTGAAAGATCACGAACACGACGAAAGGCGGCGCAAGAGCGTTGGCGAGCGCTTGTCGGCAGCGTTCGACCGTATCTTCGACCGTTTCCGGGACGCTTACGGCCGCGTGCTGGAAATGACGCTGCTCAAGCGAAAGTTCGTGCTGTGCTGCTTCGTGGCGCTGTTCGGTGTGACCGGCGTGCTCGCGCCGGTGATCGGCACGGACTTCTTCCCGGTTTCCGACGTGGGCATCCTCAAGCTTCACGTGCGCGCGCCGACCGGCTCGCGGCTGGAGGAGACCGAAAAGCTCGTTGCCCAAGTCGAAGATACGATCCGCGAGATCGTCCCGGCGAAAGAACTGCGGACCGTCAACTCGACGATCGGCTTGCCGTTTTCGCTCAACCTAGCGTTCGTTCCGAGCGACAACATCGGCGGCATGAATGCCGAGCTTCTGGTGTCGCTGCTGCCGGGCCATCGCCCGACCGTTGAATATCAGCGGCTGATCCGCGAGAAGCTGAACGCCTCGTTCCCGAGCGCGCGGTTCTACTTCCAGACCGCCGATATCGTGAGTCAGGTGCTCAACTTCGGTCTGTCCGCGCCGATTGACATTCAGATTCAGGATCCCAATTTCACCCGCAGCTATGCGACCGCACAGAAGATCCTGAACGAGATCCAGAAGGTGCCGGGGGTGGTCGACTCTCGCATCATCCAGATCATGGATTTCCCGGCCTTGCAGATCGACGTGGACCGCCAGCGGGCCGCGCGGCTCGGCGTCGCGCAGCGCGACGTCGCCAACAACATGCTGACCTCGCTTGCGGGCTCCGCGCTGGTCGGCCCGACCTATTATCTGAACCCGCAGAGCGGCGTGAACTACATCGTCGCGGTGCAGACGCCGGCGGACAAGATCCAGACCATTTCCGACGTGTTGAACCTGCCGGCCAATCCGGCCGCGCCGAACATCAATCCAAATATGGCCGCAGTGACGCCGACCACCCCCTTGTCGTCGCCTGTGACGCGCATCTCCGACATTGCTTCGGTGCGTGCTGCGACCTCGATGCAATCGATCAGTCATTACACCGTGCAGCGGGTGGTCGACGTTGCCGCCAACATCGACGGCCGCGACCTCGGCAGCACGTCGGCCGAGATCAAGAAGATCATCGCCGATGTGCAGAAGGACCTGCCGTCGACCGTCAAAATCTTTCTGCGCGGCCAGAACGAGGTGATGGAAACGTCGTTCAAGAACCTCGGCTTCGGCCTCATCCTCGCGATCGTCCTGGTCTATGCGGTGCTGGTCGTTCTGTTCCAGTCGTGGGTCGATCCGTTCATCATCATGATGGCGGTGCCGGGTGCCCTGATCGGCATTCTCTGGACGCTCGCACTCACCGGCACGACCATCAACGTCGCCTCGCTGATGGGTTCGATCATGTCGGTCGGCATCGCGGTGTCGAACTCGATCCTCGTCGTCTCGTTCGCCAACGATCTGCGCAGCCGCAACGAGAGCCTGACGCCGTTCGAAGCGGTGGTTGAAGCCGCCAAGACGCGCCTGCGCCCGATCCTGATGACCGCGCTCGCCATGATCATCGGCATGATCCCGATGGCGCTGGCGCTCGGGGAGGCGGGCGAGCAGAATGCACCGCTCGGCCGCGCGGTTATCGGCGGTTTGATCTTTGCGACCTTTGCAACGCTATTCCTGGTGCCGATCTTCTACACGTTGCTGCGGCGCCAGCTGCCCACCTTGCACACACTCGACAAGCGGTTCGAGGCGGAAGCCGCGGGCGCATCGATCGGAGGTTCCGCCCATGGCTGATGCGCAAAAGCCTGATGCCCAGATCAATCCGGATGATCCCAAGCCAAAAACCAGCGCGGGCCGCTCGACGGCATTCTATCTGTTCGGGATCAGCGCGCTGGTGGCTGCTACCGGCGCGGTCTGGTATTTCCACACGAGCCGCAACAGCGAGATTGCTGGCGCGCGTGAAGCCCGCGCCGCCGCAGTCGATCGTGGTCCGCGCGTCGAAGTGGTGAACGCGACGAAGGGGCCGGAACGCCGCACCCTGACGTTGCTTGCCGACGTGCGCCCCAATCAGGTCGCAACACTCTACGGCAAGGTCTCGGGCTACATGAAGACCGTCAACGTGGACCGCGGTGACAAGGTCGAGGCCGGGCAGATCGTGGCGCTGATCGAGTCGCCGGAGCTTGAATTCCAGTACAACGCCGCAGTGACCGACCTCGAGCACAAGCGCCGCAATCTCGAGCGCTCGAAGGAGCTTTTTGCCAAGGGCAACACGACGCAAGTGGCGCTGCTGCAATTCGAGACCGATGCGCGCGTGGCCGAAGCCAATGTCACCGTGCTCGCGACAACCAAAGGATATCAGACCATTCGCGCGCCATTCGCGGGCCGTGTGACGAACCGGTTTGTCGATCCTGGTGCGCTGGTCACCAACGCTCAGACGAACATCGTCAGTGCGCTTCCGGTGATGACGATCTCGGATGACAGCCGGCTGCGCGTCTACGCCTACGTCCAGCAGGCCGACGTGCCGTTCGTGAACATCGGCGATGATGCCGAAGTGGTGGACGCCAGCAATCCGGATCGCAAGGTGAAGGCCAAGGTCACGCGCATGACCGGCGAGCTGGATCCGCGCGCCCGCGCTATGCAGATCGAGGTCAACATCGACAACAGCGAAGGCTTCCTCGCGTCCGGCAGCTTCGCCTATGTGACCATTCACATCCCGATCAAGAGCTATCCGCAGATCCCGGTCAGCGGTCTCATCGTGCGCGGCAGCGACAACTTCGTCGCGGTGCTCGACAAGGACACGGTGCGCTTCAAGCCGGTGCGCGTGGCTTCGACCGACGGCAACACCATCTCGGTTGCCGAAGGCCTGGCGCTCAACGAGCGGGTCGCGATCAACCTGCCGGACGAGGTGAGCGACGGCAGCCGCATCCAGGCGGTTGCGGCGACGCGCCGCTAGGACGCGTTACAAACGGATTGGAACGGGCCGCGCGGCATCGTAGGGTGCCGCGCAAACAAAGGCCCGTCATGAAAATCGTCCGCGTCACCGCCACTCCGCTCAACGTTCCCCTTCACATCAATCTCGTCGGCGTCGACCGAAGAACGACGCTGTCGTCCTGCTATGTCGAGGTCGAGACCGACGACGGGCTGATCGGCCATGGTCTCTCGGGGATCACCGAGGAGGACGTCATCGCCCAGATCGTCAACGGCGTCGCGGGGCCTGCGATCGTCGGCGACGATCCGCTCGCGCACGAGCGTATCTGGGACAAGCTCTATTGGACGCTGATGCCGCGAGGCCAGACCGGCTATGCCGCGCATGCGCTCGCCGCGATCGACGTCGCGCTATGGGACATCAAGGGCAAGGCGCTGAACCAGCCGGTGTGGCGGCTCCTTGGCGGCGCGCATCCGAAGGTGCCGGTTTATGCGACCTTCGGGTTCGGCTTCTTCGACCGTGAGCAGCTGGCCGCCGCAGCGAAGCTCTGGGTCTCGCAGGGTTTCAAGCGGTTGAAGATGACGGTCGGCAACGAGGCGCTGCGCAACCGCGACAAGCGTTCAATCATGGACGTCATCAAGGAGGATGCCGCGCGCTTCAAGGCCGTGCGCGAGGCGGTCGGACCGGACATCGAATTGTTCATCGACGCCAACTGCAACCTCGATCTCTATCACGCCACCAAGCTCGCCGAGATGGTGAAGCCCTATGGCCTGTCGTTCTTCGAGGAGCCGCTGACGCAGAACGACGTCGCCGGCATGGCGCAGTTGCGCCGCGCGACCGGCTTGGCGCTCGCCTGTGGCCAGAACGAGGGCCTCTCGTTCCGCTTCCGCGATCTGCTGATGAAGGAAGCGATCGACTACGCCCAGCCGAACGTGCTGATTTCAAGCGGCTTCACCCAGTGTGTGAAGATCGCGGGCATGGCGCAGGCCTTCAACGTCTCAATCGCCAACGGCGGCGCTTGGGGCTTCCACAACATGCATCTGCAAGCCGGCGTCGCCAACGGCACGCTGGTCGAGCATCACTATCTGGCGGTGGAGTTGTGCAAGCAGATCTTCAACGGCTTGCCGGAGCCGAAGGATGGCTTCTTCACGATGCCGGAGGCGCCAGGGCTCGGCTTTGAGCCGAACCCTGACGCCATCCGGGAGATCGCGAAATTGCCGCTGTCGCAGGGACGCGGGAAGGGCTGACCGGCTCTGGCCGATCAGCCTCAAATGCTCAGCGCTTGCGGAAGTGCGCGCGCCGTTGCCCGGTTGCCGAGGGGAGCGGAGTAGCAGACTTGTGGCGGAAGCTGATGCGGCCGCGCGACAGGTCGTAAGGCGACATCTCGACGATGACGCGGTCGCCGACGCCGGTGCGGATGCGGAATTTTCGCATCTTGCCCGCGGTGTAGGCGAGGATTTCGTGTTCATTGTCGAGTTTCACCCGGAAGTTGCCGTCCGGCAGAACTTCGGTCACGACGCCGTCGAACTCGAGCATCTCTTCTTTCGCCATAAGCTTCCTTTCTCCCTATCCGCTGTGGCTTAGCGTTGCTGCAGGAACGCGACCGAGGCGATTTCGCCATGGTGGCCCGATGCGGCTGGCGCGTGAGGTTTAGCATTGTTCGGGCGGTTTTGTCCGTTCCGATGGCCGCCGTTATGCCCATCCTTTTGGCCCCCGCCGTTGCGGTGGCCGTTCGGGTTTTTGTGACGCTTCTGGCCGTTTCCGTTGTGGCCATTCGCACTGGGACCATGGGCGTTCTGCTGATGCCCGTGGTTGCGGCCCTCCTGGCGGGGCTGGTGGCCGTTTTCCTGACGGCGGTCTTGTCGGTGATCCGGACGCCGGCCTTGGGCCTGCTGATGGCCGTTCCGATCGTGGTTGCGATCCTGATGCGGACGCTCTTGACCGTTGGCTTGTCCATCGCGATGGCCGTTTGAATGGCCATTGCGCTGCTGCTGGCCGCGGCCGTGATGCTGCGGACGACCGCCACCACGCTGTTGCTGCTGGCGGTGCTTGAACGGTGTGGCTGCCGGCACGGTGCCGGTCGCCGGAATCTGCATCTTGATCAGCCGCTCGATGTCGCGGAGGAATGCGATCTCGTCGCTGGAGACGAGCGAAATCGCAGAGCCTTCGGCGCCGGCGCGCGCGGTGCGGCCGATGCGATGGACGTAGCTTTCCGGCACGTTCGGCAGATCGAAATTGAACACGTGTGTCACGCCATCGACGTCGATGCCGCGGGCGGCGATGTCGGTCGCCACCAAAGTCTTGATGTGGCCATTGCGGAACTGTGCGAGCACGCGCTCGCGCTGGTTCTGCGACTTGTTGCCGTGGATTGCTTCGGCGGCGATGCCGTCTTTTTGCAGTCCGCGCACGACCTTGTCGGCGCCGTGCTTGGTGCGGGTGAACACCAGCGCGCGGTTGACCGGTTCGTTGCGGATCAGGTCGGTCAGCATCTTCGCCTTGGCGCCGCGGTCGACGTGGATGATCCGCTGGGCGATGCGCTCGGCGGTCGTCGCGACCGGCGTGACCGCGACCTGGGCCGGATCCTTCAGCATTTGCTTTGCGAGTTCGGCGATGTCCTGCGGCATGGTGGCCGAGAACAGCAGCGTCTGACGCTCCTTCGGCAGCTTCGCGACGATCTTTCGGATGTCGTTGATGAAGCCCATGTCGAGCATGCGGTCGGCTTCATCGAGCACGAAGGTGTCGACGCCGTTGAGCCGCACCGCGTTGGACTGCACGAGGTCGAGCAGGCGGCCTGGCGTTGCGACAAGCACGTCGACGCCGTTCATCATCGCGCGGACCTGGCTGCCCATCGACACGCCGCCGATGGCGAGTGCCGACGAGATGCGCATGTGCTTGCCGTAGGTGCGGAAGCTCGTGAGGATCTGGCCGGACAGTTCGCGCGTCGGGCTGAGCACGAGCACGCGGCAGGTCTTGCGATCCGGGCGGCCCGGGGTCGTGGCAAGGCGGTTCAGGATCGGCAGCGCGAAGGCCGCGGTCTTGCCGGTGCCCGTCTGCGCAATGCCGATAAGGTCGCGGCCTTGGAGCAACAGCGGAAGAGCTTGGGCTTGGATCGGAGTGGGAGTGGCATAGCCCTCTTCGGTGAGGGCGCGGGTGATCGGCTCTGCGAGGCCGAAGTCGTTAAACGAGGTCAATTAAACGTCTTTCATATAAGCGGGCCGGGGCGCCACGCAGGATTGCGGACGCCAAACGACACACGGGGTTTAAGACACCCCGCGTGGCCTGGGCTGTCAGGTAATTGGAGAAGCCGGAAGTCTGGGCTGAAAACCGATGCGCAATCGATGCGATCAGGTTTCTTGCACGCGGCCCGGAGGCAGCCCGATGAATCAGGCCGTGTTCCGACACGCGCGTACATGGCAGAACAACGCGGTCTTTTCAAGGCGTTAGATGCGCCGTAACAAAATTTATATGGCTAATCAGCTGGTTAATATAGGTTGCTAATTAATTAGTGGAGGTGTCTGGCGTATCGCGCGAAGCGATATCCGCGATTTTTCGGCTCAGGAATGGGGAACGATCGAGGGGCTGTCATCCTCACGGAAGGCCTGCACAGCGCGGCTGCCGCATTCCGAGCAGGCTAGGCGCTTCGTCAGCGTGACGAGCGGCACATCCTTGGCGAGATGGAAACGCGCCAGATCGCCGTCCGTGATCCGGGCACAATGGCCGCAATTCAAGCATTCAACGGCGATGAACCGGCTCATCTAGGTTTTGCTGGTCGTTTGGTCCGCACGAGGCCGGCGGTGATCGCGAGTGCAACGGCGTGGGTCCGGTTCCTGGCACCGAGTTTTCGCCGGGCATGACGCACGTGCTCGTTGATCTCCTGCTTGGCAATGCCAAGCGCCAACGAGGCTTCCTCGACCGTCCGGCCGTTGGCGAGCAACGTCAAAACCTGGAGCTCACGCTCCGTGGGACTTCTCTTCATTCTTTTTGGCGCGTCAGGCGCGCAATGCGATGACCCCTAAAAGCACAAATAGGAATCGGAAATGGGTTCCGGAAGGCCCTGCATCCGGCCACGGAAAATGCGCCGGACAAAGGTCCGGCGCATTGGAAATCCTGCCGTTCGATAAGGGGGTTACTGCTTCGGCGTTGTCGGCGCACCCGCGCCGGTGGTTTCGCGCGGGCCAGCGCCGCCAGATGCCGCCCGCTGGTTGGCCGGAGGTGGCGGAGCACCCGACGCCTGCTGCTGGTTGGGCGAGGTGCCGCCGGGACCCTGGCCGGGTACGCCGAAGAGGGCGACAAAGCCGATGCCGGCGACGAAGAGGATGGCCCCGCCCAGAACGAACGTGATCCAGGCGGGTGCGTTGGCGCGGTCGTCGGGCGGGTTCGCTTCGAGCTGATGCTCAGGAAGATTGTCAGCGTTGGTGTTGTCGGCGCCGGTCATGGGCGTTGTCCTTTTGGGATCAACGCCCGGTTTCCATCGATGTTCCTCCAAGCACAGCCGGCCCGGCTCCGGCTTCATCCTCCTTCAACTCGGCGCGGCCGAAGCGCGTGTAAAGCGCGGGCAGCACCGCGAGCGTTAGCAGCGTCGCGCTGATGAGGCCGCCGATGACGACAACGGCCAGTGGCCTCTGCACCTCCGCGCCGGTGCCGGTTGCAAGCGCCATCGGAACGAAGCCGAGCGACGCCACCAGCGCCGTCATCACGATCGGGCGGAGCCGCGTCATCGCGCCTTGCTCGATGGCGTCGCGGAGCGGCAAGCCGCCATGCGCGAGTTGCTTGATGAAGTTCAGCATCACGAGGCCGTTCAGCACCGCGACGCCGGACAGCGCGATGAAGCCGACGGCGGCCGAGACCGAGAACGGCATGCCGGTGAGCCACAGCGCCAGCACGCCGCCGGTGAGGGCAAGCGGCACAGCGCTGAACACCAGGAGCGCATCGCGGGCGGAGCCGAGCGCGCCGATCAACAGGAAAAAGATCAATGCGAAGCAGCCCGGCACGATCAGCATCAGCCGCTGGCGGGCCGCGGCGAGGTTCTCAAACTGGCCGCCCCAGGTCATCCATGAGCCGGGCGGCAGCTTCACGCTCTGTGCGATCCGCGTTTGCGCCTCCGACACCACGGAGGCGATGTCGCGGCCGCGCACGTTGGCGGTGACGACCACACGCCGCTTGCCGTTCTCGCGGCTGATCTGGTTCGGGCCGTCGATGAAGTCGAAGCGCGCGACGCGGTTGAGCGGCACGCTGAGCGGCAGGCCAACCCGCCCGGACGGCGGCAGAGCGACCGGCAGGTTGCTCAGGGCCTCCAAGTCGCCGCGCGAAGCTTCCGGCAGGCGCACGACGATCTCGAATGACCGATCGCCCTCGAACACCACACCGGACTCCTGGCCGCCGATGGCAGCTCCAATCACGTCCTGCACGGCGGCGACGCTGAGGCCCAAGCGGGCGATCTCGGCCTTGTTGACCTTGATCTCCAGCGTCGGCAGGCCCGCGACCTGTTCGACCTTCACGTCGGTCGCGCCGTTCACGCCGCGCAGTGCCGAGGCGACCTGATTGGCCGATCGCAGCATCGGTGTGAACTCGTCGCCGAAGATTTTCACCGCGATGTCGCCGCGCACACCGGCCAGAAGCTCGTTGAAGCGCATCTGGATCGGCTGAGTGAACTCATAGACCTGCCCGGGCAGCGCATTCACGGCCTTCTCGATCTCGGCGATCAGTTTCTGTTTGCCGAGCGACGGATCGGGCCACTCGTTCTCCGGCTTCAGGATGATGAACGTATCGGAGGCGTTCGGCGGCATCGGGTCGGACGCCACCTCCGCGGTGCCGGTCTTCGAGAATACGGTCGCGACCTGCGGCAGGCGGCTGATCGCCTTTTCGACGCCGAGCTGCATGGTCTGCGATTGCGACAGCCCCGTGCCGGGGATGCGCAGCGCGTGCATCGCGACGTTCTTTTCGTCGAGCGAGGGGATGAACTCCTGCCCGAGGCGGCTGAACAACAGGACGGCGCCCACGAACAGCACCACCGCGCCCGCGATGACCGGGAGCGGCGCGCGGATGGAGACTCGCAACAGCGGCGCATAGGCGCGCTTCAGGCCGCGTACTGCCACGTTCTCGTGCTCCTGCACGCGCCCAGTGACGAACAGCGCGATCAGCGCCGGCACCAATGTGAGCGAGAGTACGAAGGCGCTGGCGAGTGCGATGATGACGGTGAGCGCCATCGGCTCGAACATCTTGCCCTCGACGCCGGTGAAGCTGAGGAGCGGCACGTAGACCAGCAGGATGATCGCCTGGCCGTAGACGCTGGGCCGGATCATCTCTTCGGCGGATTCTCGCACGGTTTCGAGGCGCTCCCGCAGCGACAGCATGCGTCCCAAGGCTTTCTGGCGTTCGGCGAGATGGCGCAACGCGTTTTCGGTGATGATGACCGCGCCATCGACGATCAGCCCGAAGTCGATGGCGCCAAGGCTCATCAGGTTCGCGCTGATGCGTCCCTGCACCATGCCTATGGAGGTCATCAGCATGGCGAAGGGAATAACCAGCGCGGTGATGAGCGCCGCGCGGAAATTGCCGAGCAGCAGGAACAGCACCGCGATGACAAGAAGCGCACCTTCCGCGAGGTTGCGCGACACCGTGCCGATGGTCGCGTCCACAAGCTGCATGCGGTTGAGCACGATGTTCACTTGGACGCCCGGCGGCAGCGATTTCACGATCTCCTGCATCCGCACATCGACAGCGGCCGCAACGGTGCGGCTGTTCGCGCCGATCAGCATCAGCGCGGTGCCGATCACGACCTCGCGGCCGTTCTCGCTCGCGCTGCCGGTGCGGATCTCGCCGCCGATGGAAACGGTGGCAATGTCGCCGATGCGGATCGGTACGCCGCTCCGCGTGTTGATCGCAATGGCGCGCAGTTCATCGACGCTTTCGATCCGACCGCCGGAGCGGACCACGATCCCTTCGCCGTTGCGTTCGATGACATTGGCGCCGCGGCTGACGTTGTTGGCTTCGATGGCCTTGACGATGTCGGAGAAGGCAAGGCCGAGCCCGATCAGCTTCGCCGGGTCGGGCTGCACCTGATATTGCTTGAGATAACCGCCGATGGCGTCGATGCCTGCAACGCCCGGCACGGTCTTGAGTTGTGGACGGATCACCCAGTCCTGCACGGTGCGCAGATACGCGGCGCGTTCGATCTCGGTGCGGAGGCGTTGCCTTTCGGGCGTGAGGAAGGTGCCGTCGCGCTGCGGGCCGGGCTCTCCGTCCTTGACTGCCGCGCCGTTCGCGTAGCTCACGCTCCACATGGTGATCTCGCCGAGTCCGGTGGAGACCGGGCCGATCTTCGGCCGGGCGCCGGGCGGAAGTGTTGGGCGGATCTCGAGCAGCCGCTCGTTGATCTGTTGGCGTGCGAAATAGATGTCGGTCTTCTCGGTGAATACGGCGGTCACCTGCGCGAAGCCGTTGCGCGACAACGAGCGCGTGCTCTCAAGCCCAGGAATGCCCGCGAGCGCAGTCTCGATCGGGAAGGTGACCTGCTTCTCGATTTCGGCTGGCGAGAGCGCGGACGCCGTGATGTTGATCTGTACTTGATTGTTGGTGATGTCGGGCACCGCGTCGATCGGCAGCCGCGTCAGCGACCATGCGCCCCACAGCGCTATTACGACACTCGCCAGCACCACCAGCCAGCGCCGCGCGATCGAGAAAGCCAGAACGTGACGGATCATGACCAGCCCTTAGTGCGCGTGCTCGGCTTCGCTCTTTCCGAGCTCGGCCTTGAGGATGAAGGTGTTGGCGACCGCGACGGTCTCGCCGGCTTCGATGCCGGAAAGGATTTCGACCTGATCGTCGTCCTCACGGCCGGTCTTGACCTTGCGCGGTTCGAACGCGTCGCCTTCGCGGACGAACAGCACCGGGTTGCCGCCGACAGTCTGCAAGGCCTGCTTCGGCAGCAGGATTTTCGCCGGGGCCCCGCCGAGCGGAATCTCCGCGGTGATAAAGGAGCCCGGCAGCCAGACGTGACCTGGATTGTCGAGCGTCGCGATCACGCGGGCGTTGCGCGTTTCCTTGTCGAGAAGGGGGCTCACGAAGACGATCTTGGCTTTGGCTTCCAATCCGGTCGTGTCATTGCGAACGGTGATCTCGCGGCCTTCCGCGACCTTCGAAATGTCGCCGGGTGACACTGCGAGATCGACCCAGACCTGATCCAGATTGACGATGACGAAAAGCTCGCTCTCCTGGCCTTCGCGGCCGACCAGCGCGCCGAGATCGACGCGCCGTTCCGCCACGCGCCCCTTGATTGGCGCGCGCAGCGCTTGCTTCCGCAGGGTTTCGACCGGCTGATCGGGCAACACCGCGATGTCGGCCTCTTCAAGGCCGAGCGCGAACAGCTTCTGCCGCGCCGAGCTGAACCGGATCTGCGCCTCCTGCGCGGTGAGGCGGGTGCGCAGATACTCGTTCTCGGTGGTCGTGCGATTGTCCCACAGCATCTTCTGCCGGGTGGCGAAAAGCTGCTGCAATTCGTTGGAAAGACGCGCGGCGAGATATTCGCTCTTGGCGTCGGAGACCTCGCGGCTCTCGATCACTGCGACGATCTCGCCCTTCTCGATGTTGTCGCCCAGCCGCTTGGGCAGTTCGGCGACAGTGCCGACGAGCCGCACCGCGACGCGCGCCATGTTATCGGCGTCGGCGGTGATGGCGCCGGGCACCAGGAAATGCTGCTGCAATGTGCCGCCGCGCGCCTCCGCCAGCACGATGCCGGCGGCCTTCACCTGTGCGTCGGTGAGCTTGATGTGCTCGTCGTTGCCGTGGTCGTCCTTTTCGCCACCGTCATGCTTGTGGCCGCCGTCGTGCTTTTGGCTCTCTACATGGGCGTGTGGTTTCTTATCGTCGTGCGAGTGGTCGTGTCCGAGCTCGACGATGACAAATGCGATGCCAGCGAGCACAGCCGCGCCGATCGCGAGCGCTGCTGCGTAAATCATGAACCGTTTCATTGGATGCCTTCCCGCCGACGGACGGCAAAGCCGCGCGTCGAGCGCCTGTCGAATCATTCAGGGGTGGAAAGCGCCGTCAGTGACGACGAAGCGCCCGCGAGGCGTCAGCCTCGTTCAGGCGCAGGGCGGTTTGAACGGCGAGAGCCCGCCCATCGGATGGGGGGGCGTTTCGTCGTGAGTGCGATAGGACGCACCGCCGAACTCGGCAGGGATGGGCAGGGGCTCGTGCCACAGCTTGGACGCGAGATGCGTCAGGCAATGATCGCCCTGCGCCGGCGCGTGATGAGCGGGCGCCTTGGTGGCGAGATCCAGCGTTGCCGTGATGGCCGGGCCCGCGGACGCCTCATGCGCTTCGACCGGCGACAGATCGTGGAAGAACGAAAGGATCAGCGCGCAGGCCATCACGAACGCCATCGCCACGCGCCCAAGGCGCGCGGATGGTGAGCGGTGTGTGGTCTGCGGGAATCGGTTCATTGCACTTAGTGTAGCAGACGGTCTTTGACCGGGTTGCAACGCTTCACAGACAGGATGAACGCGTTCGAATTGGGGCTGAACCCATTCCGTTATGCGATTGAATCTCAAGAGGAAGAAGTGGCTCCCTGGGCTGGGATCGAACCAGCGACCATTCGATTAACAGTCGAATGCTCTACCGCTGAGCTACCAGGGAACAACGCGGCTACTTGGTAAGGCCCGGCCTATAACAAAAGCCTAAGAGCCTTGCAAAGTCCCAAGACCGAGGTGCGGGCGGATTTCCACGTCCCGATTTCCTGGGTTTTGCAATTGGTTGGAGGCCACGCCCGGAATTGAACCGGGGTACGCGGATTTGCAGTCCGCTGCGTCACCACTCCGCCACGTGGCCATCCGGCGGTGGGCTATATAGGAGACTGCGCTTATCGACAACACGGCCGTTCCCAACCTTGCCTTTTGGGTTTCCTTGCCGCAAAAGCAGCAGACAAATCGTGAATTTCCGGCCTTTGGGGTCTTCCGCATGCTCGACTTTGCCACCGCGCGCCGAATGATGGTCGACGGGCAGGTCCGCACCGCCGACGTGACTGATCCTCGCATCCTCGAAGCAATGCTCGAGCTGCCGCGCGAGCGCTTCCTGCCGGACGGCAAGGCTCAGCTCGCCTATCTCGACCTCGATCTGCCGCTCGGCGAGGGCGGGGCGCGCGCGCCGCGCCGGATGCTCAAGCCGATGGTTCTGGCGAAGCTGCTTCAGGCTGCCGAGATCGGCGAAACCGATCGCGTGCTGGATCTCGGCTGCGGCTCCGGTTATGGGGCTGCACTGCTCGCGCAGCTTGCGGGCTCGGTCGTTGCACTCGAACAGGATGAAACCCTGCTCAAGCAGGCCAGGGCTGCGCTCTCTGGGAGTCCAAATGTGACGGTCGTCGCCGGGCCGCTGCTTGCGGGCGCTGCGGCGAATGGTCCGTACGACGTGATTGTGCTCGAGGGCGCAACCGAGGTGGTTCCCGTTGAGCTGATCGGTCAGCTCAAGGATGGCGGACGCTTGGTTTGCGTGCTGGGCGCGGGCGCTGTCGGGAAGGCAATGGCGTACCGTCTGATCGGTGGCGAATTGAGCGGCAGGCCGATTTTCGATGCCACAGCGCCGCTGCTGCCGGGCTTTGGCAAGCCTGCGGCCTTCGTTTTCTGAAATCCGACGCCGCCATTTGACGCCGACCGTTGCCCGTCCGCAACAGCTTTTCGAGTAGTGCCACCCCATATCCGATCTTGTGCATGAATTCCTGGATTGGGGTTTCCACCAGTTACGGCTGCCCTTAATCTGTAAAGTGCAGGTGGGACATGGGCTTGCGCGTATTGGTGGGGGTAGTGGCGGTTGCGCGGAATGAATAAAGGGCAAGGGGGCGTTCGGCGGAGTGCGCGGGTGATCGCGGCCGCCGGGGTAACTTTTGCGTTGATGCCGTGCGTTGCCTCGGCTGACACGCTCGAGTGGGCGCTCGTCCAGGCGTACCAGAACAATCCGACGATCAACTCGCAGCGCGCGGCCGTTCGCGCGACCGATGAAGCCGTGCCGCAGGCGCTGTCGGGCTATCGCCCGAAAATCTCGGCGACAGCGAGTGCCACCGAGCAGTACGTCGACCAAAAATCGAAAGCCACGGTGGCCGGTTCCACGACCTACGCCAGTATCTCCGGCGCCACGATGGTTCAGTCCTATGGCGCGACCATCACGCAGAACGTGCTGAATGGTTTTCAGACCGCGAATAAGACGCGGCAGGCTGAGAGCCAGGTGTCCGGCGCGCGCGAAACTCTGCGTCTGACCGAGCAGCAGGTGCTGCTCAGCGCCGCCACCGCCTACATGAATCTTCTCCGCGACGGTGCGATCCTCGATCTGCAGCGCCGGAACGTCGAGGTGCTGCAAGAGCAGCTCCGCCAGACCCGCGACCGGTTTAACGTCGGCGAAGTGACCCGCACGGACGTGGCGCAATCGGAATCGCGTCTTGCCGCCGGCCGCTCGTCACTGTTGGGCGCTGAGTCGAACTACACCACCTCACGTTCGACATACCGTCAGGTGATCGGCGTCGAGGCAGGCAAGCTCGCGGCTGCGGCGCCGGTTGATCGTTTGTCGCCGAAGACACTGCCTCCGGCTATCACGGAAGCACGGACGATCCATCCGTCGGTCACCGTTGCCCAGTTTACGGTCGATGCCGCGGTGCTCCAGGTTAAGATCAACGAAGGCGGGCTCTATCCGTCGCTCAACGTCGTCGGTAGTGCGACCAAGGGATATGGCGCCGCGTCGTCGCTCACCACGCTCGAACAGTTCGTTGGATCAGCGTCGGCTCAGCTCACCGTTCCGGTCTATCAAGGTGGTAGCGAGTATTCGCTGATCCGCCAGGCCAAGGAGACGCTGAGCCAGCGCCGCGTCGATCTCGACACGGCTCGCGACCAAGCGCAGCAGACGGTGGTCCAGTCCTGGGGCCAGCTTGAAGCCGCCAAGGCGCAGATTCAGGCGACGCAGGCGCAGGTCGCGGCCTCCGAAATCGCGCTCAACGGCGTGCGCGAAGAGGCGCGCGTCGGACAGCGCACCACGCTCGACGTGCTCAATGCCCAGCAGGAACTGGTCAACGCACGCGTGTCGCTGGTGACCGCGCAGCGCGACCGCGTGGTGGCGTCCTATACGCTGCTCGCCGCGGTTGGCCGCCTCTCGGCCCAAGTGCTGGGTCTGGGCGCCCAGATTTATGATCCGGTGTCGCACTATCACCAGGTCCGCGATAGCTGGGTCGGAGTCCGCACGCCGGACGGAAAGTAAACGCCGCCGCAGGCGGCGTTCATAGCGCGGCGGAATCTTGCGGCGCACCGGAACCTGAGTATCCACAACGTCTTGAACGCGTCCGTGCCATTCTTGGCCCGATGCTGTTACTGTAATATTTCAAAGCGTTCGCGAAATTGATTCGCCATCGGTGTGACATTGGCGAGGGGTGCGGAAACTTTCGCTGGGGCTGAGCGCGGTTGATGGGGAAGCGGCAATGAGCCAAGCGGCGAAGGCGCAAGAGCCGTCGATGGAGGAGATCCTCGCCTCCATTCGCCGCATCATTGCCGACGACGACACCAGCAAACCGGCTGCCGCTGCGCCGCGGCCGGCGCCGCCACCTCCGCCCGCGCCGCCGCCGGTTGTTGCGCGGCCTGCGCCACCACCTCCGCCTCCGCCGCCTCCTCCAAGCCCGAGCATGGATCAGAGTGGCGTCGACGCGGTGCTTGCCGGCTTCGATCAGCGGCCCCCGGAGCCGCCGCAGGAGGATGTCCTCGAACTGACCGAGGCCATGACCACGCCGGAACCCGCGCCCGCGTTCCAGACCATCGATGGTCAGCCCGACGTGGTGTTCACGGACGCCGCGCCTCCGCCGCCCGAACCGCGCTACGTGGAGGAGCCGCGCCGTGCATCGCCGCCTCCGCCGCAACAGCCGATGGCGCCGCAGTCGCCGTTGATGTCGAACGCGACCTCGGCGGCGGTCGACTCCGCGTTCAACTCGCTGGCGCAGACAGTGCTGATCCAGAACGCGCGCACGCTCGAAGATCTCGTGCGTGAAATGCTGCGGCCGCTCTTGAAGGGCTGGCTCGACGACAATCTGCCGGGCATCGTCGAGCGTATCGTGCGCCAAGAAATCGAGCGCGTCTCGCGCGGGCGCGGCACTTGAGCCGAGTCGCTAACGCGATTTCAGGCGGCGCGTAAACCACCACGCAAGCGCAGGAAGGCAAAGCGCGCTGATCGCGAACAGCGGCGGCGCACCGAAGCGGTCGACGATCGGCGCGGCGAGTGAGACGCCCGCGGTCTGTCCGAGGAAATACACCGAGGCGAAGATCGTCACCGAAGTTCCGCGTGCCTCCGGCGTCATCTGCGTGCCAACCGTCTGCAACGTGTTGTGCAGCATGTAGAAGCCGAAGCCGATCGCGAACACGGCAACCGGCGCCAATCCCCACACCGGCGTCAGCGCGAGGGCAAGGAAGGCTGCGCCCATCACGAAACCGCCGCCGACTGCGATGCCGATCTGGCCGAGCCGGTTGATCATCACGTTGACCATTCCGGCGTAGCAGAGTCCGCCGATGGCGAAGCCGCCGATGATGACGCCGATGGCGGTGAAGCTCAGGCTGAAGCGCGAATGCAGATACGCGCCGACGAAGGGAAACACGCCGTAGATCAATCCGCCTTCGAGGAAGGTGACGAGCAGCACGAAGCGTGCCCACGGATCGGAGAAGATCGTGACGTAGTCGGCGCGCAGGCCGCGTCCATTCCGCACGCGTTTGTCGGCCGCGCGCGTCGCCGGGTTGGTGGTGAGTTCAATTGAAAGAACGATCGACGCAATCGCGAACATTCCGGCGAGCAGGAAGAACACCATCCGCCAGCCGAAGATGTCGCCGAGGATGCCGCCCGCGGCCTGTCCCGTCATCTGGCCGATGATTTGCCCGGCGAGAAAGCGGCCCAGGATGTGCTGGCGCTGCTCGTAAGGAACCGTGTCGCCGATGAAGGCGAGTGCGAGCGGCAGGATCCAGGCCGCGGTCAGCCCCGAAGCGAGCCGCGCGAGCGCGAGCATTCCAAGCGATGACGCCAGCCCGCACAGGGCCACGGTGATGGCGGAGAGGGCGCAGGCGATGGCGATCGCGCGGTATTTGCCGAGCCGGTCGGCGGTCGGGCCGATCACGAGCTGAACCGTGCCGTGGGTGATGGCGTAGGCCGTCACCACGATGGAGGCGGTTCCGACGGTGGTGTCAAAATCCGTCGCAATCTGCGGCAATAACGTATCGACCGAACGTACCATCGCCTGGCTCGCGAAGCTCGCCAGCGTCAGGTAGGCGATAGCCCGCAAGGGCGGTTTGGGCTGGGCCAGAGGCGAGGGTGACGTTGACAGCATCGGATGGGCTGGGCTTTGTACCGCGCGAACGAGTCCGGCGAACAGACAAATGATTGATAAGACTTATCTTCCGTCCGAGGTCGAGGGCCGCATCTATGCCGCTTGGGAGGACGCCCATGCATTTCGCGGCGGACGCCCCGAGCGCGCGGCCGCGCAGCCTTATTGCATCGTCATCCCGCCGCCGAACGTCACCGGCTCGCTCCACATGGGGCACGCCCTCAACAACACCTTGCAGGACATCCTCTGCCGCTTCGAGCGCATGCGCGGCAAGGATGTGCTCTGGCAGCCCGGCACCGACCACGCCGGCATCGCGACGCAGATGGTGGTCGAGCGGCAGCTCATGGAGCGCCAGGAGCCAGGCCGCCGCGACATCGGCCGCGAGAAGTTTCTTGAAAAGGTCTGGGCGTGGAAGGCGGAATCTGGCGGCACCATCATCCGCCAGCTCAAGCGGCTCGGCGCATCGTGCGATTGGTCGCGCGAGCGCTTCACGATGGACGAGGGCTTGTCAAAGGCCGTGCTCAAGGTCTTCGTCACGCTCTACAACGAAGGCCTGATCTACAAGGACAAGCGGCTGGTCAACTGGGACCCCAAGCTGCTCACCGCGATCTCCGATCTTGAGGTGCAGCAGGTTGAGGTGCGCGGCCATCTCTGGCACATCAAATATCCGATCGAAGGCTCCGACGAGGTGATCGTCGTCGCGACGACGCGGCCCGAGACGATGCTCGGCGACACGGCTGTCGCGGTGCATCCGGAGAACGAGAAGCTCAAGCACCTGATCGGCAAGAACGCGATCCTGCCGCTGGTCGGGCGCCGCATTCCGATCGTCGGCGACGACTACGCCGATCCCGAGAAGGGCACCGGCGCGGTGAAGATCACCCCGGCGCACGACTTCAACGACTTCGAGGTCGGCAAGCGGCACAACCTGCCGCAGATCAGCGTGCTCGACATCGAAGGCAAGATGGCGCTGAACGGCAACGAGGCGTTCCTCGATGGCGTGCCGCACTCGTCGCAACTCGCCGAGACGATGGACCTGCAAGGTGTCGACCGTTTCAAGGCGCGCAAGATCATCGTCGAGCGTCTGGAATCCGGCGGCTTGCTCGACAAGATCGAGCCGCACACGCACATGGTGCCACACGGCGACCGCTCGAACGTCGTGATCGAGCCGTTCCTGACCGACCAATGGTACGTCAACGCCAAGGCGCTCGCGGTGCAGGCAATCGCCGCCGTGCGCGAGGGCAAGACCAATTTCGTCCCGAAGAACTGGGAGAAGACCTACTTCGAGTGGATGGAGAACATCCAGCCGTGGTGCATCTCGCGCCAGCTCTGGTGGGGTCATCAGATCCCAGCGTGGTACGGGCCGGACGGTAAGGTGTTTGTTGCGGAGACGGAGGAAGAGGCGGTCTCCCGCGCGCTCGCCTATTACGAAGAGACCGGCGCGCTGAAGCACCATCAGGCGAAGCACATGGCGACGCATCCCGATGCGCGCGCGCCGTTCCTGACGCGTGACGAGGATGTGCTCGACACCTGGTTCTCATCCGCGCTGTGGCCGTTCTCGACGCTCGGCTGGCCGGACAAGACTCCCGAGTTGGGCCGCTTCTATCCGACCGTGGCGCTCGTCACCGGCTTCGACATCATCTTCTTCTGGGTCGCCCGCATGATGATGATGGGCCTCCACTTCATGAAGGAAATCCCCTTCAAGGACGTCTACATCCACCGGCTCGTTCGCGACGAGAAGGGTGCCAAGATGTCGAAGTCGAAGGGCAACGTCGTCGATCCGCTCGGCATCATCGACGACTACGGCGCTGATGCGCTGCGCTTTACGCTCGCGCGCGGGGCGGCGCAGGGCCACGATATCAAGCTCAGCCCGCAGCACGTCGAGAACAACCGCAACTTCGCGACCAAGCTGTGGAATGCCGCACGCTTCGTCGAGTTCAACGGCGCGGCTCGCGTCGCCGGCTTCGATCCGAAGAGCGCGAAGGAGACGCTCAACCGCTGGATCGCGCATGAAACCGCGAAGGCCGCGCGCGAGATCACCGAGGCGATCGCAGAGTACAGATTCAACGACGCGGCGGCGGAGGCTTATCGTTTCGTCTGGAACGTCTATTGCGACTGGTACGTCGAGCTGTCGAAGCCGGTGCTGACCGGGCCGGATGGCGCCGCCAAGGACGAGACCCGCGCGATGGCCGCCTGGGCGCTCGACGAAATCCTGAAGCTGCTGCATCCGTTCATGCCCTTCATCACCGAGGAGCTCTGGGCCGTCGCGCCCGGTCCCAAGCGTGACGCGATGCTCGTGCTCTCGGCCTGGCCGAAGCTCGAAGGTCTCGACGACGCCAAGGCCGAGGCCGAGATTGGCTGGGTGGTCGATCTCATCACCGCAATCCGCTCGGTGCGCGCGGAGATGAACGTCAACGCTCAGCTTCCGCTCGTGCTGGTGGCCACAGGCGAGTCCAAGGCCCGGGCCGAGCGCTGGGCCGAGTTCGTCAAACGCCTCGCGCGTATCTCCGACATTTCCTTTGCCGACAAACCGCCGCAGGGATCGGTGCAGCTTGTCGTGCGCGGAGAGGTCGCGGCGCTGCCGCTCAAGGGCGTCATCGATCTCGCGGCCGAAAGTGCGCGCCTTCAGAAAGAACTCGCCAAGGCCGACGCCGACATCGCTCGCGTCGACCAGAAGCTCAACAATCCGAAGTTCGTCGCCAACGCCGACGAGGAGGTTGTCGAGGGTGAGCGCGAGAAGCGCGAGGAAGCCGTGGGCCGCCGCGCCAAGATTCTGGAAGCGGTGGAGCGCCTCAAGGCCGCCTCGTGACGCTGCGCCGGCCACGGTCCGAGCGTCTCGCCCGAGCGGTCATCCGGCGGCCCTATCGCGACGCGCAGGGTGATAAGGGCTGGCTCGCCCCATTTGCCCGCGCGCAACGCCATCGTACCGTTCGCATGGATATTGCTGTTGCCGGCTGGCCGACGTTCGCGAAGCCGCTGCGGATTGCGTTCCTTTCCGATTTCCACACCGGCTCGCACACGGATGACGTCGCGCGCTTGACGGCCATCGTCGAAGAGGCCGCGACCTTCAAACCGGATCTCGCGCTGTTCGGCGGCGATTACATGAATATGCATCTCGCTGGCGGTGGGCGCGTGCCGCCACACGTGATCGCTGCGATGCTGGCACGGCTCGACGGCGTGCATGGGCGCGTCGCGATCCTCGGCAACCACGACTACATCTACGGGGAGGAGGACGTGGCCGCTGCGCTTCGTGCGCGCGGCATCACTGTGCTCGATCACGAGCGCCGCACAGTGACGTTCGGGGGGCACGCCATCGACATTGTCGGCGTACCGGACGCGCATGTGGTGCGGCAAGAGGCGAAGGAACTGGTGGCCGGTCTGCGGCCCGAACGCCCGTCCATCGTGCTGGCACACGATCCTGCGTGGTTCGCGGACGTGCCGGCGGGGCCGTTCCTCACGCTGTCCGGCCACACCCACGGCGGGCAGGTGAAGCTCCCAGGCATTGGCATTCTGAAGAATTCCAGCGTCGCGCCGCTCCATTGGAGCCACGGTCTGGTCGTGGAAGAAGGCCGCACGCTTTATGTGTCCGCGGGGCTCGGCACCAGCATCCTTCCGCTTCGCATCGGCGTGCCGCCGGAGTTCGCCATCCTCGACGTGAACGGGTCATGATGGCGCGGGCGCGCAGGCTCGTTGCGGGCTTTGCAGCGCTTCTTGTGCTCGCAGTGTTGCTGACGCTGGTCTTTCCGCGCAACGGCGATTCAAAACTCTGGCCACCGAAGCCCGGCACCGCGCTGACCGATATCTATGTCGTGAGCCACGGCTATCACGCGGGTGTTGCAGTCGACCGCGCCGCCATGGCCAAGGCAGCGAGCGAGCAGGGGCATCGCTCGTTGATCGCAATCTCTCAACGCTTCTCAAATTATCGCTGGCTCGAGATCGGCTGGGGCGACGAAGGATTCTATACTTCCGCGCCTGATGCAGCGTCGGTCTCTGCCGGGTTGGCCTTGCGCGCTTTGTTCATGCCGCGCAATCCGTCGGTGCTTCATGTCGTCGGTCTCGCCGACGATCCGCGGGCAGCGTTTCCCAAATCGGACATCGTGAGGGTGGAACTCAGCAGCGCGGGATTTTCGCGGATGCTGGGTTTCATCGAAGCGAGCGTCGCGCGTGACGCCGACAACGTCCCGAACGATCTCGGTCCAGGTCTCTATGGCCCGAGCCGTTTCTTCCGCGGCGTCGAGCACTTCAACATCTTCAATGTGTGTAATCATTGGGTGGCCCGCCTGCTTTCGGCGGCGGGCATGCCGGTTTCGCCGGTGGCTTCGACCCTGCCGCAAGGACTGTTCCTCGATTTGCGCTGGCGCTCGGGACTTGCACCGCTGCCCAAAGCGTCCGGTTGAGCGTCGCGATCCTGTATCCTTCCGATTGCAAGGTGGGGCGCCCTGCGGTCTGATGATGCCGGCCGCGCGATGGAGGCACGCATGTCCGATGCAAACCGCAACGTCGAAATCCTGAAACACGCCTACGGCAACTGGGCCAAGTCCAAGGGCGCCAGCGCCGACGAGTGGCTGTCGATCTGCGCCGACAAGATTGCGTTCGGTTCGTTGGCGCAGGGGCCGGCCGGCGCCCAGTACATGACCGCGTTTCAGGAGCGTAACGCGCTTAAGGAGTATTTTGCCGGACTCTCCCGGGACTGGGAGATGCTGGACTATGTCACCGAGCACTACATCGCGCAGGACGATCGCGTGGTGGTGCTCGGGCGCTGCGCCTGGAGGTTCAAGAAGACCGGCAAGATCGTGGAAACGCCGAAGGCGGATTCATGGCGCTTCAAGGACGGCAAGGCGATTGAGTACTACGAATATTACGACACCGCCCAGGTGCACGCTGCGCTGATCTGACCTACATCAGTGACATGAACATCTTTCTCGCAGGTGCGACGGGCGTGATCGGACGGCGGCTGGTGCCGTTGCTGCGTGACGCGGGTTATCAGGTCACCGGGACGACACGTTCGCGGGAACGCGCCGTCGCACTCGAAGCGCTCGGCGCGAAAGCCGTCGTGGTCGATGTGTTCGACGCCCGCGCTTTGCTCGCTGCCATGAACGCCGCGCATCCGGACGTCGTGATCCATCAACTCACCGATCTGCCGGACGTGATGGACCCGGCGAAACAGGCGGCGGTGACCGAGGCCAATTCCAAGCTCCGCATCGAAGGCACGCGCAACCTGATGAACGCGGCGCAGATGGTCGGCGCGCGCCGCGTGGTCGCGCAGAGCATCGCGTTTGTCTACGCGCCGGGGCAGGGCGAACGCATGGAGGCCGATCCGCTCGATCCTGCGCCCGAACGCGCGGTGACCGTGCGCGGCGTCGCGTCGCTCGAAGAACAAGTGCTGAAGGCGCCTGATATCGACGGCATCGTGTTGCGCTATGGCCGTCTCTATGGGCCGGGCACCTGGGCGGTCACTGCGCCGATCGGTGGTCCGTTGCATGTGGACGCGGCGGCACACGCCGCGTTGCTCGCGGTGAACCGCGGCGTGCCGGGCATCTACAACCTCGCGGAGGATGACGGCGCAATATCGAGCGAGAAGGCCAAGCGCGATCTTGGTTTCGATGCGAGCTTCCGCATCGAGCGCTAGTTTGGTCTAATATTGCATCGAATTCCGCTTTCGCGGGACGACAGAAACTCCTGGGGTGGAAAGTGCTCGATCTCAACAACCGGCCTGGCGGCCCGCATCTGATCGTTACCGCGAAGACCGCGCACAAAATCCATTTCCTCGATGCCGCGACGCTGTCGATGGACACCACCATCGACATGCCGGGCTCGACGCACGAGCTTGCGATTTCGCCGGATAACAAGACCGCCTATGGCACGGTTTATGGCGACGGCATTTTCGCCAAGCGCGTCAACCCGGACCGCCGTATCGTGGTGATTGATCTGCCGTCGAAGACGCTGACGCGCGTCATCGACCTCGGCGGCGTTTACGCCCCGCACGGGATCATGATGGACAATTTCGGCACGGTCTGGTCCTCGGGCGAGCTTGGCGGCGGTGTGCTCGCCATCGATCCGAAGACCGACAAGGTGGAGAAGGTTGAGGTCGGTTCAACCGCCCATTGGGTCGCGGTGAGCCACGCGACCAACAAGTTGTTCGTTTCGGTGAAGCAGGACTGGCTTGCTGTGGTCGATCTCGCGGCCCGCAAGATGATCGACAAGATCAAGCTGCCGCAGACCGTCGAGGGGCTTGCGGTCTCTCCGGACGGCGCGACCGTCTATAGTTGCGCGCAGACAGCCGCCGAGTTCTATCGCATCGACGCCAAAACTCACGCAGTGACGAAAACAGTCCCGATCGACGGCGCCGATGCCTCCAAGCGCCAGATGCGCCGCGTCCGCGTGTCGCCGGACAACCAATACGTCGTCGTCTCCTCAAATCAGGATCATCACGCAGCAATCTTCGAGGCGGACGGTCTGCGCCAGATCGCCGGGTTCCCGACCAAGAAATCGCCGATGGGATTCGGCTTCGCGCCGGGCGGCAAGCTCGCCTACGTCTGTTGCCACGACGACAACGAGGTCTGGGAGTTCGAGCTTGCGACCGGGAGGGTGACCCGCACGTTCCCGACCGCCGCGGGCTGCGAGTTCATCGTCGCTTACCACTGACTTTCCGCCAAGCGCGCAAAAGCCTTGAATCCGGCGCGTGGGCCTGTAAATAGCGCCCATGAACGTCTCTCTCCGCGAGCCCAGCGCCGGGCACAACCGCTCGCCCTTCGCCGCCGAGATCGAGCGACGCCGCACCTTCGCGATCATTTCGCACCCGGACGCCGGCAAGACCACGCTGACCGAAAAGCTGCTGCTGTTCGGCGGCGCGATCCAGCTTGCGGGTCAGGTCAAGGCCAAGCGCAACCGCAAGACCACGCAATCCGACTGGATGGAGATCGAGAAGGAGCGCGGCATCTCCGTCGTCACCTCGGTGATGACGTTCGAGTACGACGGCCACGTCTTCAACCTGCTCGACACGCCGGGCCACGAGGACTTCTCGGAGGACACCTACCGCACGCTCACCGCCGTCGATGCCGCCGTCATGGTGATCGACGCCGCCAAGGGCATCGAGGCGCGCACCCGCAAGCTGTTCGAAATCTGCCGTCTGCGCGAAATCCCGATTCTGACCTTCATCAACAAGATGGACCGCGAGAGCCGCGATCCGTTCGAAATCCTCGACGAGATCGAGAAGACGCTCGCGCTCGATACCACGCCGGTCAACTGGCCGGTCGGCCGCGGCCGCGATTTCGTCGGCACCATCGAGACGCAGAGCGGCGGCGTGCGCCTGATCGAGGGTGACGCCGGCAAGGCCGGCACGCTCCGCACCATGACGATCAAAGAGGTCGCAGCCCTCAATCCTTCGCTCGACGCTTCCGCGATCGAGGAGGAATTCGGCATCGTCCGTGAGGCCTGTAAGCCGTTCGATTTGCAATCCTTCCTCGAAGGCCATCTGAGCCCGGTGTTCTTCGGCTCGGCGCTGAAGAATTTCGGCGTCGGCGATCTGCTCGACGCCATCGGCCGCGTTGCGCCGCCGCCGCGCGCGCAGAAGGCCGACAAGCGGGTCGTAGAGGCCGACGAGACCAAGCTTTCGGCCTTCGTGTTCAAGATCCAGGCGAACATGGACCCGAACCACCGCGACCGCATCGCCTTCGCGCGGCTCTGCTCAGGCAAGCTTACGCGCGGCATGAAGGTAAAGCAGGTCCGCACCGGCAAGTCGATCGCGCTCAACGCACCGCAGTTCTTCTTTGCCAAGGATCGCTCGGTCGCCGATGAAGCCTACGCCGGCGACGTGGTCGGCATCCCGAACCACGGTGCCATCGCCATCGGCGACACGCTGACGGACGGGGAAGACATCCAGTTCCTCGGCGTGCCGAGCTTTGCGCCGGAAATTTTGCGCCGCGTGCGGCTGCCGGATGCGATGAAGGCGAAGAAGCTGAAGGAGGCGCTCCAGCAGATGGCGGAGGAGGGCGTCGTTCAGGTCTTCCGGCCGCAGGACGGCTCGCCGGCGCTGGTGGGCGTTGTCGGCCCGCTTCAGCTCGACGTGCTTCAGGTGCGGCTGAAGGACGAATACGGCCTCGAGGTTCTCTGGGACACCGCCGAGTTCTCGCTGGCCCGCTGGATTTCGTCCGAGGACCCGAAGGCTCTCGACACATTCATCAAGTCCAATGGGCTCAGCATCGCCGACGATCTCGATGGCGATCCGGTGTTCCTGGCCGGCAACCAGTTCCGTCTCGACTACGCCAAGGAACGCGCTCCCGGCATCGTCTTCAAGGACATCAAGGACCGGAACGCCACGCGCGCCGACGCCTAAGTCTACGCATTGTTGAACTTTTCGCCTGCCGTCGCGACCAATGGTCTGGAGCGATGGCATGGCATTTCAGCTCAACTACGACACCGGTGCCGTTGAGGTGGGCCGCTATCGCGGCGCGCCCGTCATGCTGCACCCATCGTTTTTCATTGCGGCGATCCTGCTGTCGCATCCGTTCTGGGGCATGTTCAATTTGCGCGGCCTTGGGCTCGCGGCGGCCTTTATCGTTGTCCTGTTCGCCTCGATCCTGATCCACGAGCTGGCGCATGCCGCTGTCGCGCATCGCTACCGCATTCCCGTGGTCGGCATCGACGTCAACTTCTTCGGCGGTCTCGTTCATTTCGGCTGGCGTCCGCGCTCCATGGCACAGGACGCCGCGATCACCGCGGCGGGCCCCTTGTCCAATCTCGCGATCGGGCTTTTGGCTTTCGTGGCTCTGTATGCGCTCCCGGCTCCGGAGCCAGCCGCCAATGGGCTGCCCTACATGTCAGCCTTTACACCGCCGAACTTCGCCGAGCGGCTGCTGCGCGCCACGGCCTATCTCAATTTCGGGCTCTGCGCGGTGAACCTGCTCCCCGGCTTTCCGCTCGACGGCGGACGGCTGCTCTATCTCCTCGTTTCGAAATACCGCAACGCGCGGAAGGCGACGCTGGTGGTGGGCGCGCTGGGCTCGCTATTCGGAGCCGTCACCGCGTTTCTGTTCATCGGCACCCTGATTGCGGGGATGCCGATCTGGGCGCCGCCGTCGTTCTCCGTCAACTGGCAGGCCTTTCAGGCTGCGCGACAAGGGCATGTGAACTGGGACACGGTGGCCGCCTAAGCGGGGCTTTTGGGAAACGGTTTGCTGACGAACTTCGAGCCCTTCAGCCCATAGCGCCAGGGTAGGTCGGCCGCCTTGGTGATCCCGATCCGCACGCCCGTCACGACCTCCGGCGTTTCCTCTCGCGGCAGAAGAACCAGGGGCGGCTTGTCGAACCGCAGACCGTTGTGGGCGATATTGATGCCGAGCGCCTCGCACAGCCGGCCCGGCCCCGAGCACAGGAGCCGCTCGTCCTTCAGCCCACGCCGCCGTTTCATGGCCGGTAGCCCCTCGGTCGGCTCCAGCGCGCGGAAGAGCACAGCGCTTGCCGAGCCCTCCGGTTCGCAGACGACGTTCACGCACCAATGGATGCCGTAGGACCGATAGACATAGGCCACGCCCGGTGGCCCGAACATCACTGCGTTGCGCGGGGTCTGGCCGTTGAAGCTGTGCGCGGCGGGATCGGTGTGGTGATAGGCCTCAACCTCGACAATCCGGCCGCCGACACCATTTAACAGGAGCGTTGCTCCGATCAGATCTGGCGCGACTTTGTGGACGCTGCGGGCGAAGAAGTCGCGGCGAAGTTTGTTCGACGCTTTGCTTGGCATGCTCTTGCTGCGGTGCGAAAGAATGTCTGTGGCTTGGTGGCAACAGATTTAGAACATTTAGACTTTCGCGTACCGCTTAACGCCACGTGCCGCGATTTGGCCATACCCTGCGCCGAGATCAAACAACGCATCAAGCCGTTGCGACATTTCCGGTTTTTTGAGCCGGATCGGGTGGCGGAAAGGTGTGACATTTTCCGCAAAGCGTATCCCGCGGGGGGAGAAGCGGCGGAACGGGCCGGGGGGCCCTGGAACGTCGATGGACGCTAAGACCAATTTGAAGAACCGGCTCCCAAGCCGTCACGTCACTGAGGGGCCGGCGCGTGCGCCGCACCGTTCGTACTATTACGCAATGGGTCTGACCAAAGATCAGATCCATCAGCCGTTTGTCGGCGTTGCTTCGTGCTGGAACGAAGCCGCGCCCTGCAACATCGCCCTGATGCGCCAGGCGCAGGCGGTGAAGAAGGGCGTCGCGGCCAACGGGGGCACCCCGCGCGAGTTCTGCACCATCACGGTCACCGACGGCATCGCCATGGGGCACGCCGGCATGTACTCGTCGCTGCCGTCCCGTGAGGTGATCGCGGACTCGGTGGAGCTGACCATGCGCGGCCACGGCTATGACGCCCTCGTCGGGCTCGCCGGCTGCGACAAGTCTCTTCCCGGCATGATGATGGCGATGGTCCGGCTCAACGTGCCGTCGATCTTCATCTACGGCGGCTCGATCCTGCCCGGCAACTTCCGTGGCCAGACCATCACCGTCCAGGACATGTTCGAGGCGGTCGGCCGTCACTCGGTCGGCAGCCTGTCGGACGAGGACCTCGACGAGATGGAACATGTCGCCTGTCCGTCGGCTGGCGCGTGCGGCGCACAATTCACCGCCAACACCATGGCGACGGTCTCCGAAGCCATCGGCCTTGCGCTGCCGTATTCGGCCGGCGCCCCCGCGCCCTACGAGATCCGCGACGCCTTCTGCATGACCGCGGGCGAGATGGTCGTCGAACTGATCAAGCAGAACATCCGGCCGCGCGACATCGTCACCAGGAAAGCTTTGGAAAACGCTGCCGCAGTTGTGGCGGCGTCCGGCGGCTCGACCAACGCCGCGCTGCATTTGCCAGCAATTGCAAATGAATGCGGGATCAAGTTCGACCTTTTTGACGTGGCCAATGTCTTCAAAAGAACACCTTATGTCGCGGATTTGAAACCAGGCGGCCGTTATGTCGCCAAGGACATGTTCGAAGTTGGCGGCATCCCGCTGCTGATGAAGACGCTGCTCGACCACGGGTACCTCCATGGCGACTGCATGACCGTCACCGGGCGGACCATTGCGGAGAACATGGCCAAGGTGAAGTGGAACGATCAGCAGGACGTGGTTCTTCCAGCCAACAAACCGTTGTCGCCGAATGGCGGCGTGGTGGGCTTGCGTGGCAACGTCGCGCCCGACGGCGCGATCGTGAAGATCGCCGGCATGACGAACATCGTGTTCTCGGGCCCCGCGCGCTGCTTCGACGGCGAGGAGGCCTGCTTCGAGGCCGTCCGCAAGAAGGCCTACAAGGAAGGCGAAGTTCTCGTGATCCGCTACGAGGGCCCGAAGGGCGGCCCCGGCATGCGCGAGATGCTCTCGACCACGGCAGCGCTCTACGGCCAAGGCATGGGCGACAAGGTCGCGCTCATCACGGACGGACGTTTCTCCGGCGCGACCCGCGGTTTCTGCATCGGCCATGTCGGTCCGGAAGCGGCGGTCGGCGGCCCGATCGGCCTCCTGCGCGATGGCGACATCATCACCATCGACGCCCACAAGGGCACGATCGACTGCAACGTGACGCCTGAGGAATTCGCCAAGCGCAAGGCCGCTTGGAAGCCGCGCGAGACCCAGTTCGGGTCGGGCGCGCTCTGGAAATACGCCCAGCAGGTCGGTCCGGCCGTTGATGGCGCCGTGACGCACCCGGGCGGCAGCGCCGAGAAGTCGTGCTATGCGGATAGCTAACGCGCTCACGACAGTTGGGGTGATCGGCTTCGGGCTCGTGCTCGCGCTCGATCCGTCGCCGACGTTCTCGCTCGACGGCACGCCGTCGCCGAACGCGGTGCAGCCCTCGCCAGTGGACGCGTTCCGTGCCGGCAACGAGGCGCTGCGCACCGGCGAGAAGGACCGCGCGGTGTCGTCCCTGCAATATGCCGCGGAGCACGGCCACGGCTTCGCGCTCTGGCAGCTCGGCAAGATGTATGCGGAAGGCGACGGCGTGAAGCGCGACGACTTCCGCGCCTTCGAATATTTCCGGAAGTTCGCCGACAGCCACGCTGACGATAATCCGCAGATACCGCGTGCGCGCTTCGTTGCGAACGCCTTCGTGTCGCTCGGTCACTACTATCTCGACGGCATTCCGGGTTCTTCGGTCAGCGCCAATCCCGAGCGGGCGCGCCGCATGTTCTCGCATGCCGCGTCCTACTTCGGCGATCCGGAGGCGCAGTACCAGCTTGGGATGCTCTACGTCGACGGCCTCGGCGTGACGCGCGATCCCAAGCGAGCGGTGCCGTGGCTCACGCTTTCCGCTCGCAAAGGCCACTACAAGGCCCAAGCGGTGCTCGGCCGCATCCTGTTCAAGGGCGAGCACGGCGAACGTCAGCCGGCGTCCGGCTTGATGTGGCTCACCATCGCTTGCGACGGTCCAGGCGGCAGCGTGCCGTGGATCTCCGAGCTTCGCGAGAACGCCATGAAGCAGGCGTCGGAGCAGGAGCGTGCTGCGGCGTTGCAGTTGCTCGAGCGCTGGGTCGGTGGCGGCGGTCGCCGCGATTAGAACTCCGCTGGTGCGACCTAAGCCGCTTCGATCGCGAGATCGATGTACACCGGCACGTGGTCCGACGGCTTCTCCCAAGACCTCACATGCTTGTCGATGCCGGCCGTGACGAGCCGGTCCGCTGCTTGCGGTGACAGCAACAAGTGGTCGATGCGGATGCCCCAGTTCTTCTGCCACGCACCCGCCTGATAATCCCAGAACGTGTAGAGCCCACTCTCATCGGTGACCGCGCGCAGCGCGTCGGTCAGTCCGAGGTTGGTGAGCGTGCGGAATTTTTCGCGTGTCGTCGGCAGGAACAGCGCGTCCTTGATCCAGGCTGCTGGATTGTGCACGTCGGCCTCAGTGGGGATCACGTTGTAGTCACCGGCGAGAACGAGCGGCTCTTCGAGCGCGAGACGGTCTTTCGCATAGGCGCGCAGCCGGTCGATCCAGCGCAGTTTGTACGGGTACTTCTCGGTGTCCGGCGGGTTGCCGTTCGGCAGATAGATCGAGGCCACCCGCAAAACGCCGTTCGCCGTCGAAATGGTGGCCTCCAGGAACCGCGCGTGATCGTCAGTGTCGTCGCCAGGCAGGCCTGGCGTCACCTCTTCGAGCTTGTGCTTGGACAGGATGGCCACACCGTTAAAGGTCTTCTGGCCATGCACGGCTACGTTGTAGCCGAGTGCCTCGAATGGTTCCCGGGGGAATGCCTCATCAACGCATTTTATCTCCTGAAGGCACACCACGTCGGGAGCGCGCTCCTTTAGCCATGCCGTCAGGTGCTCGATTCGTTGCCGGATCGAGTTCACGTTCCATGTTGCAACGCGCATAAGGGCCCTTTCCCGGGGATATCATGTATTACCGCACTCCCGCTTAGCGAACCGCTCCAAGGATTTGAAGCCATTAAGCAGCCTTGTGAAATCGTAAGGCTTCCTTGCAAACCGAGGTGCACGAAGGACGGCATTATGTTAGATACATTCGCAAATAATAATGGGGGAGGCGATCGGCGCTGAGGGGAAGCGGTGAGGGGACCGCGCCTTGGAACATGCCGAAAGCGGGTAGTTGGCGATGAAGAAGCGGACCGTGGTGGTGGGGGTGGCTCTGGCGCTTGCCCTGGCAGGTGGCGTTGCTGTCGTGCGCGGTCCCTGGTTTCAGCAATCCGCCGTGGCCCAGGCCCCCAGCGGCCCGCGCCCCATTTCCGTCGAGGTCGCCAAGGCTCTGAAGCAGCAGGTGCCGGTGCGCGTCGAGGCGCTTGGCAACGTCACCGCGATGGCGAGCGTTGCGATCAAGGCGCGTGTCGATACAGAGATCGTCGGCGTGCACTTCGCAGACGGTGCACACGTCAAGCAGGGCGACGTGCTGTTTACCCTCGATGGCCGCCAGATCGAGGCCGACATCAAGCGCGTGCAGGCCGTCATCGACGGTGCCGAAGCCACGCTGGAACAGGCGCTGCGCGACGTTGCACGTTACACCGAACTGGTCGCCAAGAACGCCACTACACTCGTGACGCTCAACAACGCGCAGACCCAGGTCAACGTCTCGCGCGCGACGGCGGAATCCAATCGCGCGACGCTCGAGAGCCTAAAGGTCCAACTCGGCTTCTGCACCATCCGTGCGCCGATCTCGGGCCGCATCGGAACGGCAGCGGTCAAGGTCGGTAATTTCGTGCGGCAGGCGGACGCCACGCCGCTCGCCACCATCAACCAGATGGCCCCGATCTACGTGACCTTCTCGGTGCCCCAACGCGTGTTGCCGGATGTCCGCAAGGCGATCAGCGCGGAATCCGCAACCGTCGATGCCATCGTGCCGGGCGTCGCCAAGCCTGCGAGCGGCGTGGTCAGCGTGATCGAGAACACTGTCGATCCCTCCACCGGCATGGTGATGATCCGCGCTTCGATGCCGAACCAGGACGAAGTGCTGTGGCCCGGCACGCTCGTCACTGCGCGTGTGACACTTCGCACGGAGGACGCGGTCATCGTCCCGTCGGTGGCGGTGCAAGTGAGCCAGGCCGGCCCATTCGTATTCGTGGTCAAGGACGGCGTCGCCAAGGTGCGCGCGATCAAAGTGGCGCGCACGGTCGACGGTAGCTCCGTGATCGAGGAGGGCCTCGCGAACGACGAATTGGTGGTGACGGACGGTCATCTGCTGTTGTCCGACGGAAGCCGTGTCACAACGCGAGAGCGCCGCGCGCCGGGGGTCTGATCGATGAGCCTCTCAGAGACCTGCATCCGCAGGCCCGTTCTGACCACGCTGATTACGGCATCCATCATTGTCTTTGGCGCTTTTGCTTACCGGCTTCTTCCGGTCGCCGCTCTGCCGGCTGTCGACTTCCCGACCATCCAGATCACCGCAACGCTGCCCGGCGCGAGTGCCGAGACCATGGCGGCCTCTGTCGCGTCTCCGATCGAGCGGCAGCTTTCGACCATTGCCGGCATCACTTCGATGACGTCGTCGTCGTCGCTCGGCACGACATCGATCACCATCCAGTTCGACCTCAACCGCAATATCGATGGCGCGGCCCTCGATGTGCAGGTGGCGCTATCCGTCGCGGCAAGACGTCTGCCCATCGAGATGACGACGCCGCCGTCGTTCCGGAAGGTGAATCCGGGCGACTCCCCGGTGCTGTTCATCAGCCTGAACTCGCCGACGCTGCCGCTGTCCAAGGTCAACGACTACGCGGAGCTGGTGCTGGCGCAGCAGATCTCGCAATTGCCGGGCATTGCGCAGGTGCTCGTCTTCGGCGCGCAACGCTTTGCCGTGCGCGTGCAGGTCGATCCGGTGGCGGCCGCGGCGCGAAACATCTCACTCGACGATATCCGTAACGTCATCGCCAAGGCCAACTCCAACTCGCCGGTCGGAACGCTCGTCGGTCCGCGCCAGAACGTGACGCTGACCGCCTCAGCGGCCATGCCCAGGGCAGAGGAATACTCGAAGGTGGTCGTTGCCTACCGCAACGGCGTGCCGGTCAAGCTCAACGAAATCGCCCGCGTCATCGACAGCGTCGAAAACGACAAGATCGCAAGCTGGTACAACGACCGCCGCTCCATCGTGCTCGGCATCCAACGCCAGCCCGGCGCCAACACCGTCGCGGTGGTGGATTCCGTCAAGGACCGGCTGCCCATGTTTCGCGCCCAGATTCCGGCCGCGATCAACATGGATATCCTGATCGACCGCTCGGTCTCGATCCGCGAGGCGGTGGTCGACGTGCAGGAGACGCTGGGAATTGCTGTCGCGCTCGTGGTCCTGGTGATCTTCCTGTTCCTGCGGTCGGCGTCGGCCACGATCATTCCTGCCCTGGCGGTGCCGGTCTCGCTCGTCGGCACCTGCGCTGCGATGTACGTCTTCGGTTTCTCCATCAACAACATGACCATGCTGGCGCTGACGCTGTCCGTCGGCTTCGTGGTCGACGACGCGATCGTCATGCTGGAGAACATCGTCCGTCATATCGAGGGCGGCATGCGGCCGTTCGAGGCGGCGCTGAAAGGCGCCCGCGAGATCGGCTTCACCATCATTTCGATCACCTTCTCGCTGATCGCCGTGTTCATTCCGGTGCTGCTGATGGGCGGCATGGTCGGACGCGTGTTCCGCGAATTCGCGGTGTCGATCGCGGTCGCCATCATCGTGTCGGGCTTCGTGTCTCTGACGCTGACGCCGATGCTCTGCGCGCGCGTGCTGCGTCATCATCCCGAGGGCGAGAAGCAGAACATTGTCCTGCGCGCGTTCGAATGGATGTTCCAGGGCTGGCTGCGCGGCTACGAAAAGTCGCTCGACTTCGTGCTGCGCAACAAGCCCATCGTGCTGGTGGTTACGCTTGCCACGATGGTTGCGACGGTCTGGCTCTACATCGTCATTCCGAAGGGCTTCTTCCCGACCGAGGACACCGGCTTCCTCATCGTGACCACCGAGGGCGCGTCCGACATCTCGTTCCACGCGATGGTCGAGCGTCAGCGGCTTGTGCAGGAGATCATCAAGAAGGACCCCGCGGTCGACTACACCAATTCGACTGTCGGCGTCGGCGGTCCCAACCCAACGACAAACTACGGGCGCCTGTTCGTTGCGCTGAAGCCGCGCAAGGAGCGCGAGAGCTCGACCGAAGTGATCCAGCGTCTGCGCCGCACCGCCAACACCGTGACCGGCATGGCGGTCTATTTCCAGAACGTGCAGAACATCAACATCACCGGCCGCATCTCGAAGAGTGAATTCCAGTACACGATGCAATCGAGCGACGTAGACACGCTCTACAAGCTCGCGCCGGACATTCGCGACCGCGTCGCCAAGATCGAAGGCGTGCGCGATGTCGGCATCGACCTCTACGTCAAGAACCCGCAGATGACGATCGAGGTCGACCGCGAGGCCTCCGCGATCTACGGCATCACGGTCGATCAGGTGCGCCAGGAGTTGTTCAACGCGTTCGGCGCGCGGCAGGTCGCGACGATCTACACGCCGTCGAGCGACTATCAGATCATTCTGGAGAGCATGCCGGAGTTCCAGGCAGACCCGGCGGGGCTGTCCAAGATCTTCCTCAAGACCAACGTCAACCAGACCGGCGGAGCCAATGCTCCGGCGGCGGGTGCTGCTTCTGCGGCTGGCGGCGGCGTCGGCGGCATCGGCGCGCTGACCGGTCCGGTCATTCCGCTATCGGCGGTGACGAAGATCACCCCGACGGTCGGTCCACTCCAGGTCAACCACCAGGGTCAGCAGCCCGCGGTGACGATCTCGTTCAATCTCGCGCCGGGCTTCTCGCTCGGTCAGGCGGTCGATGCGATCAAGCAGGTCGAGCGCGAGTCCAATCTGCCGGCCTCGATTTCGTCGGGCTTCCAGGGCACCGCGCAAGTGTTCCAGGACTCGTTGAAGGGGCAGGGCATCCTCGTGCTCGCTGCGATCTTCGCCGCGTACGTGGTGCTCGGCGTGCTCTACGAGTCCTTCATCCATCCGATCACGATCATCTCGGGCTTGCCGTCGGCGGGCGTCGGCGCGCTGCTGATCCTGATGGCGTTCAACATGGACCTTTCGGTCATCGCGATGATCGGCATCGTCATGCTGGTCGGTATCGTGAAGAAGAACGCGATCATGATGATCGACTTTGCCATATCGCGGCGCGCGGTCGGCCTCGGCGCCGAGGCCGCGATCCGCGAGGCGTGTCTGTTGCGCTTCCGGCCGATCATGATGACGACCTTCGCCGCGATCTTCGGCACGCTGCCGATCGCGCTCGGCACCGGCGCGGGCGCCGAGTTGCGCCAGCCGCTCGGCGTCGCGGTGGTCGGCGGTCTGCTGCTCTCGCAGCTCCTGACCCTCTACATCACCCCGGTGGTGTATCTCTACCTCGACCGCATCGACCGGCAGCTCAAGCGCCGCCTGGAGCCGCAGCTCCAGGAGGTCGACGAGCCGCGGCACAAGCCCGCGGTCGCTGCCGAATAATCTGGTAGCTTTGAGGAATATCCGATCTGTTCAGCCGGGGGCGGCGCGAACGGATCGGGCGTATTGGGAGAGGGGACCATGCGGCTTCGCTTGTTGGGCGCGGCAATGGCTTTGGCCATTTTGCCGGGTGTCGTTTTCGCGCAATCGTGGCCGTCGCGGCCGATCAAAGCCATCATTCCGTTCGGAGCCGGCAGCGCGACCGACGTCGTTCCGCGTATCGTGTTCGAGCAGCTTTCGGCGCAACTCGGCCAACCGATCGTGGTCGAGAACCGTGCTGGGGCGGGCGGCACCGTCGGGGTCAACACCGTGGCGAAGTCCGAGCCGGACGGTTACACGCTGCTTGCGCATTCGAACGCATACACCACCGCACCCTCGATCGTTGCCAATCTGCCGTATGATCCGGTCAGCGACCTGTCCGGCGTGATCCCCTTCGGCAGCGTGCCGAGCATCCTCGTGATCTCACCGTCAAAAGGCATCAAGACGATCCAGGAACTGGTGGCCACGGCGAAAGCGAAACCCGGCTCGTTCAACTATGCCTCGGTCGGCGTCGGCTCCGGCACGCATTTTGCCGTGGAGAAGCTGAAGCTGAGCGCCGGTTTCGACGCGGTGCATGTGCCATTCCGCGGCGGTCCTGATGCATTGACCGAGGTGTTGGCTGGCCGTGTCGAGTTCTATTTCTGCCCGATCAACACGGCGCTGCCGCTGATCCGTGAGGGTCGGCTCTTGGGACTGGTCACCACCGGGGCGACGCGAGCACCGGAACTGCCCGACATCCCAACGACGCTTGAGGCCGGCTATCAGAACGCAGACTTTCCGATCTGGATCGGCTTGCTCGCGCCAGCGCAAACTCCGCGCGAGATCATCGACCGCCTTAACGCGGAAACCATCAAGGCGCTGAAGGTGCCGTCAGTGTTGGAGCGTCTTCAGAAGACCGGCGTTACACCGCTGCCGATGACACCGGCTGAATTTGACGCGCGCATCCGCAGCGAAATCGCGGCCAACGCTGTGATCGCCAAGGCGGCGGGCATCAAGCCGAACTGAGAAGCGCGAGGTAGACCACGGACTTGGTGCCGCGGGATCGCGGACGCTGGACACCGGGCACAAGACTTGCTTTTGGTGATCCAACCTATCGTTGGAGGATTCTTCGTGCGCCGCATTTCGCTTCTCGCCTTGGCCTTGACGGCTGCCGTTTCGACATCGGCTCTGGCTGATACATGGCCGTCGAAACCGATCCGGGCGATCATCCCGTTCGGCCCCGGCAGTGCGGTCGATGTGGTGCCGCGCATCGTGTTCGAGCAGATGTCGCAACAGCTCGGCCAGGCCATCGTGGTCGAGAACCGCGGCGGCGCGGGCGGCACCATCGGCTCGGCTTTGGTCGCAAAGTCCGATCCGGACGGCTACACGATCCTCGTTCACACCTCGGCGCACACCATCACGCCGTCGATCTATCCGAGCCTGTCCTACAACACCGAGAAGGATTTCGTCACGGTCGGCGCGATCGGCAGCGTGCCCAATCTCATGATCATCGCTCCCTCGCGTGGCTTCAAAACCGTCCAGGACTACGTGGCCTGGGCCAAGGCCAACCCGGGCAAGGTCAACTTTGCCTCGGTCGGCGTCGGCTCCGCGACGCATCTGTCCGCCGAGCGCTTCCGTCTCAGCGCGGGTTATGAAGGCGTGCATATTCCGTACAAGGGCGGCGCGGAGGCACTCACCGAAATCATCTCTGGCCGTGTCGATTATTATTTCTGCCCAATCGCGACGGCGATGCCGCATGTGAAGGATGGCAAGCTGCTCGCGCTCGCGGTGTCGAGCCCGAAGCGCGCGACGGCGATGCCGGATGTGCCGACGACGCTGGAATCCGGCTATGCCGATTCCGACTACACGTTCTGGATGGGAATTTTCATGCCGGCGAAGACGCCGCCGGAAGTCGTCGCAAAATTCTATGCGGAACTGCGCAAGGCGCTCGAAACGCCGGCCGTAAAGGAGAAACTCGCGACGTTGGGCGTCGAGCCGATGCCGTTCACGTCCGCGGAATTCGATGCGCAGATCAAGAAGGAGTTCGTGACTTACACAAGCTTCGCCAAGGCTGCGGGATTGAAGCCGGCGAATTGAGCGCGGGCCCTTCACCGGGCACATTGTTCGCGCCGACTAGTTCTTCCGAAGCTTACGCACGTGGCTGGGAGGAACGTCGAAGCGCGCGCGAAATGCCTTCGTGAAGTGCGACAGGTCGTTGAATCCCCAGTTGAACGCGATCTGGGACACGCGAAGCCCGTCGTGGAGCGGGTCGCTGAGCGCCCGGTGGCAGGCGGTCAGGCGCTTCTCCATGACCCAGCGGCCGAAGGAGACGTCGCTTTCTTCAAAGCGATTGTGCACGGTCCGGACCGACACGCCCATGTGCCGCGCCAGCATGGCCGGTGATAGCTGCGGATTGGCCAAATTGGCGTTCAGATAGGCGAGCATCACGTCGAGCTCGACATCGGGCCGCACATTGCGAAGCGGGCGACGCTCCGCAGCCTCCGGTGCGGTTATCAGCGCCAACAGGTTGCAGAGGTTCTCGACCAGCAGCCACGCTTCGCGCGGAGACATGCTGCGCGCGTCCGCAAGCCGCTCAAGATAGATTTTGCATACTTCGACGAGTGGCGAACCGGCAGCAAGACAATTGAGTGGCGTCGCATCGAGCCATGGCGCCCGTGCGCGCAGCAGTCGGTGCGGAATGGCTGCGACGATGCGGTCGACTTCGTTCGGAAACAGAACCGAGAACGGGCGCATGCCATCGAGGATGCCGATCCCGCCGGGCTGCAGTTCGCAGGTTCGGTTCTCCTGCGACATCACGCTGGTCCCGCGCCGCTGCACGCTGATGAGATAGTGCTCGCCCTTCGAACGGTTGATGTGCGAGCGCGACCGGACGATCTCGTGCGGCGTGGAAGCGAACGGCGCAAAGCGCAAGTCGTCGAATTCAGAGCAGGTGATGGCGCCGGAGAAGTGCTCGCTCGTGGGATTGCGCGGTTCGACGTTGAGCACCGCCTGACTGACGGCGTCGTGCCAATAGGAAAATTGCTCGCGTGGTTTGACGCTGTCCGTCGTCCAGCTCTTCGTGGTCATCGTCCGCAGCCTCGTGCGCGGAAGATCCTGGCGCTGCACCCGCAACCAAAACCGATTGCGCGCTGAACCAAGATCGGTTGCGCCAAGTATGGTCAATAGGGGGCTGTCGTGTCCAGGCATGGAAGCACCCGTATCGGCTCTGAACTGTGCAGACCACTTTCACCACCACGCAACTCGCGCGGCCCGAGATCGCCGAAGCCGACGGCATCCTGAAAACCTGCGTCCATTACGGCTTTTGCACCGCGACCTGCCCGACCTATGTGCTGTTCCGTGACGAGAACGATTCTCCGCGCGGCCGCATCGACCTCATCCGCGCAATGCTCGAGAAGGGTGGGGCGCCAGACGCGAAGACGGTTCATCATCTCGACCGCTGTCTGTCTTGCCTCTCTTGCATGACCACGTGCGCGGTGAAGGTGGACTATGCGCATCTGATCGATATCGGCCGCGCCTATATCGAAGATCATTACGACCGGCCGCTTGCGGATCGTGCTTTGCGGCGAATGCTCGCAGTGTTGCTGCCGTATCCTCGCCGCTTCGCCGTCGCATTGCGGCTTGCGACGCTGGCCCGGCCGTTTGCGGGTGCTTTGCCCAGCCGCTTGCGGAATCTGGTTGAGTTGGCCTCAGGCCGGAGAACCGAAGGCGAATTCGTGCGCCCGAATGTATTTCCGGCTGCCGGACGCCGCAAAATGCGCGTGGCTCTGCTCACGGGATGCGCGCAGCAGGCGCTCGACCGCAACATCAATCAGGCGACGATCCAGTTGTTACAGCGGTGCGGCTGCGATGTCGTCGTTGCGCCGGGCAGCGGATGCTGTGGAGCCCTGCCGCTCCACATGGGACGCAAGCAGCAGGCCGTGGACCTCGCGTCTGCGAACGTCGTGGCGTGGAGCCGCGAGCTGGCGGCGGGGCTCGACGCGGTCGTCGTCAATGCATCGGGATGCGGCACCACCGTCAAGGACTACGGTCATCTGGTCGGTAACGAGACCGCGCACCGGATAGGCGCGCTCGCGCGCGATGTGACCGAGTTGCTTGTCGATATCGGTTTGCCCGAGGGCCAGGCGAAGCCCTATCGCGTCGCCTATCATGATGCTTGCTCGTTGCAGCACGGCCAGAAGATCATGCAGCCGCCGCGGCAGTTGTTGGCAAAGGCCGGTTTCGATGTCGTCCATGTGCCGGAGCGGCATTTCTGTTGCGGCTCAGCCGGTACTTACAACCTGTTGCAACCTGATATCGCGACAGCGCTCGGTGAGCGCAAAGCGGGGCATATCGACAGCGTCGATCCTGACATCGTCGCGGCCGGAAATCTCGGGTGCATGGTTCAGATCGCGCGCTTCACGTCCGCGCCGATCGTCCACACCGTGGAATTGCTGAACTGGGCGACGGGCGGGCCGATGCCCGCGACATTGAGCGATAGAGAGTTGCGCGAGCCTCGCCCGCGCACCGCGCCGGCCCCCGTCGCCGATTCACCTCCGATCAACGATCCGAACGCCACTGGCATTTGGTGAGCGAACCCGCAACTCCATCAAACGAGGTCTTGCATGAGCACCGCCAATCTCGAAGCGTTCTTCTCGGAAGTGGCCGTCGCGCTCGGTGCCGACAACGTCAATCGCTCCGACGAAACGATCCAGCGTTACGGCGAGAACACCATGCCGGGCGGCGACCGCAAGCCTGCCGGCGTCGTCTATCCGGGCTCGACCACGGACGTGCAAATCGTCGTGCGCGCGGCGAACCGGCATCGGGTGCCGCTCTATCCGATCAGCACCGGCAACAACATCGGTCTTGGCTCACGCTCCGCGTCCGAGGCCGGGCAGGTCGTCGTCGATCTTGGCCGGCGCATGAATCGCATCCTCGACATCGACGAGAAGCTTGCCTTCGCCGTGGTGGAGCCGGGGGTCAGCTATCAGGCGCTCTATGACGAACTCGTCCGCCGCGGCAATCGTCTGATGCTGGACGTTACGTCGGGGCCGCCGCAGGGCGGTATGATCGGCAACGCGCTCGACAAGGGCGCGGGCTACTCACCCTATTTCGATCACTTCGGCTTCTCCTGCGGTCTTGAGGTGGTTCTCGGCAACGGCGAGATCCTGCGCACTGGCGATGGCTCGCTCGATTCCAAGGACCTGGTGAATTGGCACACCTCGAAATACAGCTTCGGGCCGATCCTCGACGGCCTGTTCGCGCAATCGAACTACGGCGTCGTCACCCGCATGGGTGTTTGGCTGCTGCCGCGCCCGCCTGCGGTGCGTTCGTTCCATTTTACGTTCCCCGACGATGACGATCTCGAAACGATCGTCGAGCTTTGCCGTCCGCTGAAATTGTCGAACTTCGTGCCGACGTTGTTCCGCGTCGCGAACGATCTCTATCTGTGCGGCTCGGAAGGCGAGAACCCGGAATACAAGTCATCGGGCGGCAAGCGCTCCATCTCGGACGAGGGGCGCAGGCGGCTCCGGGAAAGCCACGGTCTTGGTGCCTGGAACGTATCGGGCGCGTTCTACGGACCGAGCGCCGCGGCGATCGAGCCGCAGATCCAGCGCGTCCGCGATATGTTCGGGCAGAGCGGGAAGGCGCGTTACATCTCCCACGAAGAAGCTTCCGCGATCCCGCCATTGCAGGTCGCGATCAATGCCTTCTCTGGCATTCCAAGTCTTGGCGAGCTTGGTCTTCTGAAATGGCGCCCAGGCGGCGGCAACACCTGGTTCCTGCCAGGCACGCCGATGGATGGCCGCGTCGCCAACGAATTCCAGAAACTCTGCCGCAAGATCTACGAGGAGTTCGGGCTCGACTACACGGTGATGAATGTTTGCAGCGCCCGCTTCGCCCGTGGTCTGCACGTCCTCACGTTCAACCGCGAGGATGCGGACGAGCGCGCCCGCGCTGATGCCTGTTACCGGAAGATGTCAGAGGCGGTCGGCGCGCGTGGCGTCTTCGTCGGCCGGGCGCCGGTCGACTATCACGATTTCCACATGAAGCAGACGATTCCGGCGTTCCGCGATGCCTGTGCCGGGATCAAGGACGCGCTCGATCCCAATGACATCATCGCACCCGGCCGCTACGGGATCGCGGGCAGGTCACCCGCCGCAAGCTGAGGGTGCTGACTTAGAGCGAGAAGCTGGTGCCGCAGCCGCAGGACGCCTTGGCCTGCGGGTTGTGGACCTTGAACGATGCGCCGATCAGGTCATCGACAAAGTCGATCTCGGAGCCGGCGAGGTATTGCAGCGACACGCTGTCGACCAGAACCCTCACGCCGTCGCGCGCCACGACAATATCGTCGTCGGCCTGCGCCGCCTCGAAGCCGAATTTGTACTGGAAGCCCGAGCAGCCGCCGCCCTCGACGCTGACGCGCAGCATCGAGCCCGCGGGCTCTCCTTTAAGGATTTCGCCGATCCGCTGGGCGGCGCGCTCTGAAATCGTCACCGATTCAGCCATTTTCGTCACCGGTTGGTCCGTTCGACTCCATAGGTAGGTGCTGATCGGGCAGGGGTCAACAAGGGGGCAACACAGGGGCGATTGGGTCCTTAACTCGACCGTCACAGACCGATCCCATAGGATTCCGCCGCATGGTGGTTGATTCCAGACAGACGCGAGCGCCTTACGCGGCCGATCCGGCCAAGAGCCGTGGCCGCCGCTATCCCGAGCCGCCGAGCGCGAGCCGCAGCGATTTCCGACGCGACTGCGACCGCATCATCCACGCCACGGCCTTCCGCCGCCTCGCGCACAAGACCCAGGTGTTTGTCTTCCACGAGGGCGACCATTTCCGCACCCGCCTCACGCACACCTTGGAAGTGACCCAGGTTGCTCGCTCGCTCGCCCGCGCACTCGGGTTCGACGAGGATCTCGCTGAAGCCTCCGCGCTCGGTCACGACCTCGGCCATCCGCCGTTCGGCCATGCTGGCGAGCGCGCGCTGCATCAATGCCTCGCGGACTACGGCGGCTTCGATCACAACGCACAGACGCTCCGCGTCGTCACTGCGCTCGAGCGCCGCTATCCGGACTTCGACGGCCTCAACCTCACCTGGGAAACGCTCGAGGGTCTGGTCAAGCACAACGGCCCGCTGACCGACCGCGCCGGCAATCCTGCGGGCCGGCACGCCAAGGCCGGTGTCTCGCGCGCGATCCTGAACTATTCCGCTGGTCACGATCTCGAGCTCTGGAACTGGCCGAGCGCGGAAGCGCAGGTCGGGGCGATCTCCGACGACATCGCCTACGACGCCCACGACATCGACGACGGCCTTCGCGCGGAGATGTTCCGGATCGGCGACCTCGCGGACCTGCCGCTCGCGGGCGACATCCTGCGTGAGATTTCCGCGCAGCATCCCAATATCGATCATAGCCGCCGCGTCCACGAGCTGATCCGCCGTCTCATCACCCGCATGATCGAGGACGTCATCGCCGAAACGAAACGCCGCGCGGCCGAGATCGCGCCAACGTCATCCGATGCTGTGCGCGAGGCGGGCCGCCCGCTCGTTGGCTTTTCCGCCGCGATGGCGGACGCCGACAAGGCCATCAAGGGATTCCTCTATCCGAAGGTCTATCGCAGCGATCGCATCATGCGGATCATGACAGACGCCGAGCGCGTGGTGCGCGACCTGTTCGGCTATTACGTCACCCGCCATCGCGAACTGCCGGATGAATGGCTTGCGGGCCTCGACCCGGCCGACGAAGCGGGGCGGGCGCGCCGCATCGGCGACTTCATCGCGGGTATGACCGACCGCTACGCCATGATCGAGCATGCGCGGCTCATCGGCGGTACGCCGGAACTCCGCTAGAACCCAGCCTCCACCGGTAAAAACTATTCCGGGGGGCCGCCCGGTTTATTGATCGGTAACCCTATTTCCGTCATAGGTTTCCGTGAAATGACGTCCCAGAACCCTTCGCGGGACGACGCCCGTTACCCAGAACCGGTCGACGCTTCATTTGTCCGTTGATCGCTCCCGCACTCGATTTGCCGATCATCGCTCATGAACGTCTTCCAGGTCTTCACCGCTCACGTCCGCGCCGCAGTCGAGACGCTCGCCAAATCCGGCGCCTTCAAGAACCCGCCGGACCTGAGCCGCATCGTGGTCGAGCCGCCGCGCGAGGCGAGCCACGGCGATCTCGCCACCAACGCCGCGATGGCGCTGGCCAAGGACGTCGGCATGAAGCCGCGCGACCTCGCCGAGAAGATCGCGGCCGAGCTGCAAAAGCTTCCCGAGGTGGCCAAGACCGAGATCGCGGGGCCGGGCTTCATCAACCTCACGCTCGATCCGACGGTTTGGCGCGATGCGCTCGCCTCCGCCGTTGCGGACGGTCCGGAGTTTGGCCGCAGCCTCATCGGCAAGGCCGAGCCCGTGAACGTCGAATACGTCTCCGCCAATCCGACCGGCCCGATGCACATTGGCCATTGCCGCGGCGCGGTGTTCGGCGATGCGCTCGCCAATCTGCTCGCCTTCGCGAGCTACAGCGTCACGCGCGAATATTACATCAACGACGCCGGCGCTCAGGTCGATGTGCTCGCGCGTTCGGCATTCCTGCGCTACCGCGAGGCGCTCGGAGAGAACATCGGAGAGATTCCGGAAGGGCTTTATCCCGGCGACTATCTGAAAGAGTGCGGCGGCGAGCTCGCGCGCGACTACGGTCAGCAGCTCAAGCAGATGCCCGAGTCCGAATGGCTGCCGATCGTGCGCAAGCGCGCCATCGACATGATGATGGCGGAGATTCGCAACGACCTCGCGGCGCTCGGCGTCGTCCATGACGTGTTCTTCTCGGAGCGCTCGCTGACCGAAGGCGATCCTCCGGCTATCGCGTTCCCAATGCCGGGCGAGGACTTCAAGCCCGCGGAGCCGAAGCCGCCGGTCGATCTGGTCGGGCAGACGATTGAGGACCTGCGCAAGCAGGGCAAGGTTTACGAGGGCCGTCTGCCGCCGCCGAAAGGCGCGCCGGTCGACGACTACGAGGATCGCGAGCAGACGCTGTTCCGCTCGACCGAATTTGGCGACGACGTCGATCGTCCGCTGAAGAAATCGGACGGCAGCTATACGTATTTCGCCTCCGACATCGCCTATCACAAATCGAAGTTCGACCGCGGCTTTGCCAACATGATCGACGTGTGGGGCGCGGACCACGGCGGCTACGTCAAGCGTATGCAGGCCGCGGTCGCAGCGGTGAGCGGCGGCAAGGCCGTGCTCGACGTGAAGCTCATTCAGCTTGTCCGGCTCCTGCGCAACGGCGAGCCGTTCAAAATGTCGAAGCGGGCCGGCGAGCTCGTGCTGTCGCGCGACGTGGTGGGCGAGGTCGGCAAGAGCGCCGTCCGCTTCATGATGCTGTACCGGCGCAACAACGACGCGCTCGATTTCGACCTGACCAAGGTGATCGAGCAGTCGAAAGACAACCCGGTGTTCTACGTCCAGTACGGCCACGCCCGCGGCCATTCGATCTTCCGCAATGCCGCCGAAGCCATTCCGGATCTGCCCAAGGAAGCGGCGGCGCGGGCGGCATTCCTGAAGGGCGTTCCGCTGGCGCGTCTGGATGATGCTGGTGAGCTGTCCTTGATGCGGAAAATCGCGGTCTATCCGCGGCTTATCGAGGCTGCCGCGCTGGCCCATGAGCCGCACCGGGTGGCTTTCTATCTCTATGAACTAGCAAGCGAATTTCACGCGCAATGGACGCGCGGTAGTGATGCGCCTCATTTACGCTTCATTATTGCTGATGATCGAGAGTTGACGTTGGCGCGGCTGGCATTGGTCCAGGGCGCTGTCACGGTGCTCGCATCGGGGCTGGCTTTGCTCGGTGTCGAGGCCCCGGTCGAGATGCGCTGAACGGTATCTCGCCGCCTCAGGACGTGATAGGCGACGTTGTGCGCAGAATGCCAGCGAGTCGCTCCCGAACCGGAATTCGTAATGACGGACGACAACAACTCGCGCTACCGATCGAGCGATCCCTATAGTCACGACCCGGCCAATGCTCCAGCATCTGCCGGGCAGGGTGCCAGCGATCCTCTCGCCGAACTGGCCCGGCTGATCGGCAAGAACGACCCCTTCTCCGAATTCGGCCGCTTGTCCAATCCGTCTGCGCCGCCGTTGCCGCCGCGCGATCCGTATCGCGAGCCGCATTTCGAGGATTCCGCGCCGCAGGCCGGTTACCACGAGGCCGGTCATCAATACGACAGCCATCAGCACCACGATGTGCGAAATGACACACAGTACGACGCGTCATTTCCGCCGCACTCGGGCGGCTGGGATGCGACCGCGCAGCCCGCGCCGTCTTACGATCCGTTCGCACCGCACGGTCAGCCCGCGCCGCTCGCCGCCGACACGCGCTACGAGGATCATCCCTATGCCGCGGGCTCGCATGCGAGCGGTCAGCCGCAGCCGGTGATCGACACCTATCAGCCCGAGCACGAACCGCGGTTCGATGCCGACGCGCGTTACGACAACGAAAACACCCAGCGTCTTGGCGCGCCTCTTGGCGATGTGCCGGGTTTCGCGCCGCCGCCGTTCCATCCGGCCGAGAGCGGTGCCGCCCAGCCGTCCGAGGATCAGTTCTATGACGATGCGCCGCCGCGCCGCCGCAAGGGGCTGGTGACGGTCATGGCCGTGCTCGCGCTGGCAGTGGTCGGTACCGCGGGCGCCTTCGGCTATCGCAGCTACGTCCGTGGCGGTGGCGTTTCGCTGTCGCTTCCGCCGATCATCAAGGCCTCGACCGAGCCGACCAAGGTCGCGCCGCCGGCGCCGCCACAGACTGCCGATGCGTCGAAGATCAGCTACGACCGCTTCGGCGATCGTGGCCAGAACGAGAAGGTCGTGCCGCGCGAAGAGCAGCCGGTCGATCAGCGCGAGATCGTGCGCTCGTCGTCGGTGCCGCGCACGGTTCTGCCCGGCGCGCCGGCCCCCGCGGCGAATGCACAGGCTTCCAGCCAGTCGTCCAGCAGCGCACCGAGCGCGTTGGGAGAGCCCAAGCGCATCCGCACCGTTCCGATCCGTCCGGATCAGGCCGTGGACGCCTCGGCTTCCGCCAGCGCGGTTGCCAAGCAGATCGCGACGTTGCCGGCCCCGCCGCCTCAGGCTGCGCCCGCGCCGCAGCCAGTCCAGCAGGCCGCTCCACCGCCCGCACCGCCGCTTGAGACGACGCCTGCTCCGCAGCGCGCCGCAGCTCCGCCGCCTGCGCCGGTCGAACGCGCGCCGCGTCCGCAGCGCAACGCGCAGTCGGCGCCCGCGGGCAACGCGCCGCTGTCGCTCGCGCCTGACGCCAACAATTCCGCGCCGCCTCCGGTGGCCTCTGCTCCCGCGCCGCGTCCGGCCGCGCCGATGCGGGTCGCTTCCGCGCCGTCCAACGGCGGCACCGGCGGCTATCTCGTCCAGGTGTCGTCGCAGCGCAGCGAGGCGGATGCGCAATCCGCGTTCCGCAGCGTTCAGGGCAAATATTCCAGCGTGCTGGGCAGCCAGCAGCATGTCATTCGCCGGGTGGAACTCGGCGAGAAGGGGACCTACTACCGCGCGATGGTTGGTCCCTTCGCAACCCGAGAGCAGGCTGTGCAGCTTTGCAGCAGCCTGAAATCGGCGGGCGGCGATTGTGTTGTGCAAAGCAACTGATCCGGCCTGAGTTCCGGTTGACCCTCGAACTTCACGGCGGCTAACTCCCGCCGATGTCGGCACGCGCTTTTATCACCGGGCTTTCCGGCCTGGCGGTCACCCCTGAGGAGCGCGTCTTCCTGCGCGAGGCCCGGCCCTGGGGCTTGATCCTGTTCAAGCGCAACATTGAGAGTAAGGCGCAAGTTATTAGACTCGTTGGTGAAGCTTTGTCTGAAGTGGGCGCCGAAGCTCCTGTCCTGATCGATCAGGAAGGGGGCCGGGTGCAGCGGCTTCAACCGCCACTCTGGCCGGCCTATCCGCCGGGCGCGGCCTATGGGGCGATCTACGCCAAGGACAAGGCGAAGGGGCTCGCTGCCGCCAAGTTGGGCGCCAGGCTGATCGCCGCCGACCTCCAGGAACTCGGGATCAACGTGGATTGTCTGCCGCTCGCCGATGTTCCCGTCGCGGGGGCCGATCAGGTGATTGGCAACCGCGCCTATGGCGACACGCCAGAACAGGTGTCGGCGGTGGCGCAGGCGGTGACCGATGGCCTCGCAGAAGGCGGCGTTCTGCCGGTGCTGAAACACATCCCAGGGCACGGCCGCGCCAACGCCGACAGCCACCTCGCGCTCCCCACGGTATCGACCGATCGTGGAACCCTGGAACGCAGCGATTTCGCGGCCTTTAAGCCGCTCGCAGGCCTGCCGATGGCGATGACTGCACATGTTGTGTTCAACGCCATCGACCCTGTGTCCCCTGCGACAACTTCCGTCACAATGATCGGCGAAGTGATTCGCGGATTCATTGGATTCGGCGGACTGTTAATGAGTGATGACGTCTCGATGAACGCTTTGTCCGGAACGCTGGCCGAGCGCACCCGCGCCTCGATCGCGGCCGGCTGCGACGTCGCGCTCCACTGCAACGGCAAGATGGACGAGATGAAGGCGGTCGCCTCCGAGGCGCCGGAACTCGTGGGCGAGGCAGCGAAGCGCGCTGCGGCGGCTCTGGCGTCCCGCAAGCCCGCGGCAGCGATCGACCTTGCCGACGCCCGCAGGCAATTCGCGGCCATGATGGCCGGTCAGGTTTCCGCATGAGTGACACGTTGTCTTTCGAGGCCGAGGTTGAGCGCGCCGACGACGAACCGGCGCTGGTCGTCGACGTCGAGGGTTTCGAGGGCCCGCTCGACCTGTTGCTCTCGCTCGCGCGCAATCAGAAGGTCGATCTCGCCAAGATTTCCATTCTGGCGCTCGCCGACCAGTATCTCGCCTTCATCGAGGAGGCGCGGAAGCTGCGGCTTGAGCTTGCTGCCGACTACCTCGTCATGGCGGCGTGGCTCGCATACCTCAAGTCGCGCCTGTTGCTGCCCGAGCAGGCTGCGCCCGACGGTCAGTCTGCCGAGGACATGGCGAACGCGCTCGCGTGGCGTCTGAAGCGCCTCGAAGCGTTCCGCGAAGTTTCCAACCAGCTCATGCAGCGCCCGCAGTTGCAGCGCGACATCTTCCACCGCGGCGATCCCGAGCCGATCTCGGATATCAAGACCCCGCAGTGGACCGCGACGCTTTACGATCTGCTCTCGGCCTACGCGCGGCAGCGTCAGCAGAGTGCGCTTGGTCAGGTGCGTTTCAAGCAGCGCACGGTCTGGACGCTTCAGGAGGCGCGAGAAGCCTTGCAGCGCCTGATCGGCCAAAGCTCCGATTGGAGCCGGCTCGACGAATATCTCATCAGCTACACGGTCCCGCCGGAACAGCAGGCCACCGTGTTCGCCTCAAGCCTCGCGGCAACCCTTGAGCTCATCCGCGAAGGTCACATCGAAGTGCATCAGCAGCAGGCTTTCGCGCCGATCTATCTGCGCAAGCGCGAGGCGGCGCTCGTAGGCGTCGCGCCCGATGGCGCGGCGGTCCCGCGGGCGACCGAGTAGCAAGTCAGTTTGAAAGTACAGGGAGACTGGAGGCATGGCGGCCTTGGCGGAACGACGCATCATACCCCTTGAGGAACACAAGGCGCGCGCCGAGCAGCAGAAGGCGGACGCCGCAGCCGAGAAGGCTCGTGCGGACGCTGAGGCAGCTGAAGCAACTCCGGCCGAGATGGAAGCGGCCGAGGCGCAGGCTCTTGAAGCTCATGCGACCGACGTTGTGGACGCGGTGGCCGAGGGCGAGCCAGCCGACGACGAAGCCGAGCCGAACGCGCGGCCCGAGCATCTGCGTCTCCTCGAGGCGCTGTTGTTTGCCGCGAGTGCTCCGCTTGACGAGAAGACGCTGAAGGCGCGCATGCCTGAAGGCATCGACATCAAGCAGGCGCTGCGCGAATTGCAGACCGAGTACGCGCCGCGTGGCGTCAATCTCATGCACATCGGCACCAAGTGGACGTTCCGCACATCGTCGGACTTGTCCTGGCTCCTCACCAAGGAGTCCGTGGTGCCGAAGAAGCTCTCGCGCGCGGCTGTGGAGACGCTCGCCGTCATCGCCTATCACCAGCCGGTGACGCGCGCGGAGGTGGAAGAAATCCGCGGCGTCGTGATGTCGAAGGGTACTTTCGACGTGCTGATGGAGACCGGTTGGATCAGGCCGCGCGGCCGCCGCAAGGCGCCGGGCCGTCCGATCACCTACGGCACTTCGGAGGATTTCCTGTCGCACTTCGGCCTGGAGTCGCTCGAGGGCCTGCCGGGCCTCGACGAACTGAAGGGCTCGGGCCTGCTCGACGGCCGCCTGCCGCCGGGCTTCATGGTGCCGATGCCGTCCGACGATCCGGCGCTGCGCGACGACGAAGACCCGCTCGAGCCGGGCGATCTAGACCTTGGTCTGGCGCCCCCGCCGGAGCGCGTCGAGGAATAGGCGCGAGGCCTAACTTTCGAGCGATTTCAGTCCATTAGGCATGCCGCGAGCGGTTCCGCTCGCGGCGATCGGTCGTCCTTGTTTTTGGCTCTTCCTAAGCCTAGGTTCGGGCTAATCCGAGGGGGACGGCTTCGCGCCGGAGGTTTGTATGGGTTCCATGAGCATTTGGCACTGGATCGTGGTGATCGCCGTGGTCTTGTTGCTGTTCGGGCGGGGCAAGATTTCCGATCTGATGGGCGACGTCGCCCAGGGCATCAAGTCGTTCAAGAAGGGCATGGCGGAGGACGACACCGCCAAGACCGAGACGCCCGCGGCTGACCCCAAGACGATCGATCATCAGGCGGCGTCGAACGCGACCGCTTCGACCACCACCTCGAAGCAGACTTGAGGACCTGAGCGAGAGCTCAATGGCTCGGTCGGCTGATGTTGCGGCCGGGGGCGGCGGTACGTTTCGGGGGCGCCGGCCAAAGCCAGCGCCCCTTGGAGTTTAGAAGATCATGTTCGACATCGGCTGGAGCGAGCTTGTCGTCATCGGCGTCGTTGCGCTGATCGCGATTGGGCCGAAAGAGCTGCCCGGTGTTTTGCGCGCTGTCGGTCAGTGGATGGGCAAAATCCGCCGCATGGCGTCGGAATTCCAGGGCCAGTTCCAGGAAGCGATGCGCGAAGCCGAGATGGCCGACCTGAAGAAGTCGGTCGACGAGATGACCGACACGGCGAAGAGCTACACCAACTTCGATCCGATCGGCACGATCCGCAACGAGATCGAGAGCATCACCACCGACAAGCCGCCGGCGTCGTCTGCCGAGGCTGCTGCGCCGGCCACGAGCGAAGCTTCGCCCGCCGCGCCACCCGACACGGCGCCGCCCGCGCCGGAGGTGACGCCTGTCACCGACGCGCCGGCCACCGCGCCCGAGCATAAATCCGGAGGCACGGCATGAGCCCCGCCAGCAAGACCGACGAAGACGAGATCGAGGCGTCGAAAGCGCCGCTGATGTCGCATTTGATCGAGCTGCGCTCGCGGCTCATCAAGGCGCTGGCGGCGTTCTTCATCGCCTGCGTGGTCTGCTTCTTCTTCGCCAAGCAGATCTACAACATTTTGGTTTGGCCCTATGTGTTCGTCGCGGGGCCTGAGAACTCGAAGTTCATCTACACCGCGCTGCTCGAGTATTTCGTCACGCAGTTGAAGCTGTCGCTGTTTGGAGCTGCCTTCATCTCGTTCCCGGTGGTGGCGTCGCAGATCTACATGTTCGTCGCGCCCGGCCTCTATCGCCACGAGCGTCACGCTTTCGTGCCGTATCTTGTTGCGACGCCGTTCTTCTTCGCGATGGGCGCGGCTGTCGTCTATTTCGTCGTGATGCCGATGCTGGTGCGCTTCTCGCTCGGCATGCAGCAGTCGGCGGCGGAGGGGCAGGCGGCGATCGAGCTGCTGCCCAAGGTCGGCGAGTATCTCTCGCTGCTGATGAGCCTGATCCTCGCCTTCGGCGTCGCGTTCCAGTTGCCAGTGATCCTGACGCTGCTCGGGCGCATCGGCATCGTCACCTCGCAGATGCTGAAGGAGAAGCGGCGCTACTTCATCGTCATCGCCTTCGTGATCGCCGCGGTGCTGACGCCGCCTGACGTGCTCTCGCAGATGTCACTCGCGATCCCGCTGCTGTTGCTCTACGAGGGCTCGATCTGGTCGGTGAAGCTCGTCGAGAAGAGGGCGTCGCAGGGCGCGGCGTCAGCCACGCCGGCTGCCGACGGTAAGCCCGCGGAGTAGGGCTCCGATGCAACTCATATCGGTCGTGACCTGCCCCTCTTGCGGTCATCGGTCGGCCGAACAGATGCCCACGGACGCCTGCCGGTTCTTCTACGACTGCAAGGGCTGTGGGCTGCGCCTCAAGCCCAAACCCGGCGACTGCTGCGTGTTTTGCTCGTATGGGACGGTCCCTTGCCCGCCGGTTCAGGCCGGGACCTGCTGCCGTGGCCTGCGCCGCTAAGAACCAGGCGAGCGCAGCGCTGGCTAAGGCGATATAAGAAACAGCTCGAATCCTGGGCCCGCTGATTAAGAGTCAGCTGCTCTACCAACTGAGCTATGTGGTTTGACGGAATTATGCACGATATCAAATGGATACGCGAAAACCCTGAAGCCTTCGACGCCGCTCTGAAGCGGCGCGGCCTGCCTGCGCAGGCGAAGGACCTGCTCGCCATCGACGAGCGGCGGCGGGCCGCGATCGGGAAGTCGGAGCAGGCGCAGGCCCGCCGCAATGCGGCGTCCAAGGAGATCGGGCAGGCGAAGGCCAAGAAGGACGAGGCCGCGGCGCAGGCGCTGATGGCCGAGGTCAACGAGTTGAAGACCACGCTTCCTCAGATGGAGGCCGATGCGAAGGCCGCCGAGGACGAACTGAACAAGGTTCTCGCGACGATTCCGAACATGCCGCTTGCCGAGGTGCCGGACGGCGCCGACGAGCACGGCAACGTCGAGCATCATCGCTATGGCGCGAAGCGCGAATACAATTTTGCGCCGAAGCAGCATTTCGAGCTGGGCGAGGCGCTCGGCATGATGGATTTCGATACGGCGGCGAAGTTGTCCGGCTCGCGCTTCGTTGTGCTGAAAGGGTCGCTCGCGCGCATGGAGCGCGCGCTTGGGCAGTTGATGCTCGACGTGCATACGAGCGAGCACGGTTACACCGAAGTCAATCCGCCGCTGCTCGTCAGCAGCGACACGATGTTCGGCACCGCGCAGCTTCCGAAGTTTGCCGAGGATCAATTCCGCACGACGACGGATCATTGGCTGATCCCGACCGCCGAGGTCTCGCTCACCAACCTGGTGCGCGAGGATATCGTCGACGAAGCCAAGCTTCCCATGCGTCTCACCGCCTGCACGCCGTGCTTCCGCGCGGAGGCGGGCGCCGCGGGCCGCGATACGCGCGGCATGATCCGCCAGCATCAGTTCACCAAAGTTGAACTCGTCTCGATCACGACGCCGGAGCAATCCAAGGACGAGCACGAGCGCATGCTCGCGTCCGCCGAGGAAATCCTGCGCCGGCTCGGGCTGCATTACCGTGTTGTGACGCTGTGCACCGGCGACATGGGCTTCGCGTCACAAAAGACTTACGACATCGAGGTATGGCTGCCGGGACAGAACATGTTCCGCGAAATCTCATCCTGCTCGGTGTGCGGCGACTTCCAGGCCCGGCGCATGAACGCGCGCTATCGCGGCAAGGACAGCAAGCCGGCGTTCGTGCACACGCTCAACGGCTCGGGCGTCGCGGTCGGCCGTGCGCTGATCGCGGTGATGGAGACCTACCAACAGGCCGACGGCTCCATCGTTGTGCCGGACGCGCTCGCGTCCTACATGGGCGGTATCAAAAAGATCGAAAAGAAATAGATGCGAATTCTTGTCACGAACGACGACGGCATTCACGCGCCGGGCCTGAAGGCCTGCGAGGAGATCGCCCGCGCGCTCTCCGACGAGGTCTGGGTGGTCGCGCCCGAGCAGGATCAGTCCGGCGTCTCGCATTCGCTCTCGCTCAACGATCCGCTGCGGCTCCGCGAGGTCGGCGAAAACAAGTATGCGGTGAAGGGCACGCCGACCGATTGCGTCATCATGGGCGCGCGGCACGTCATGCCGTCGATGCCGGAGCTGGTGATCTCCGGAGTCAATCGCGGCCGCAACGCCGCCGAAGACGTGCTCTATTCCGGCACGGTGGCCGCGGCGAAAGAAGCGGCCGTTCTCGGCATTCCGTCGTTTGCGCTCTCGCAGGCTTTTACCTCGTCGAGCAAGCATGCGCCGCATTGGAAGACCGCGATCCAGCACGGGCCCGACATCATCCGCAAGGTTCTGAAAGAGGGTATTCCGCGCGACGTTGTGATCAACATCAACTTCCCGGATTGTGCGCCCGGCGCGGTGAAGGGCATTGCGGTCGCCAATCAAGGCAAGCGCGATCAGCAGCTTCTGCACATCGAGCCGCGCCACGACGGCCGCGGCAATCCGTATTTCTGGATCGCTTTCGAGCGCGGCCACAAGCCCACGGGCCGCAACGGCAGCGATCTTTATGCGCTCGCGGACAATCGTATTTCGGTGACTCCGCTTCGCCTCGATATGACGGACGAGCCTTTCATGACCAAGCTCGCATCAATATTCCCGTGACGCCGCGCGATCTCACCGACCCGTTCGGTGAACGGCGGATGGAATTCCAGTTGACGCTGCGCAAGCGCGGCATCACCGACAAGTCTGTGCTCCGCGCGATGGACGACGTGCCGCGCGAGCAGTTCGTCGAAGCGGGGTTCGACGAAGCTGCCTACGCCGATCAGGCGCTGCCGATCGCGTGCGGCCAAACCATCAGCCAGCCATTCGTCGTCGCCTACATGACGCAGCAACTCGAGCTTCGTCCCGAGCATCATGTGCTCGAGGTCGGCGCTGGCTCGGGCTATCAGGCGGCGGTGCTGTCGCGCATCGCGCGTTCAGTGGTGTCGCTGGAACGCTACCGCACGCTCGCCGACACGGCGCGGGCGCGGCTCAAGAAGCTCGGCTACGACAACGTCGAGGTGTTGCTCGCTGACGGTTTGCACGGCGACGCGATGCGCGCGCCCTACGACCGCATCATCGTGACGGCGGCGGCTGAGAAGGTGCCGAAGGATTTGGCGGCTCAACTAAAAGAGGGCGGGGTGATGATCCTGCCGCTGGGCCCGCATTCGGGGGCGCAGACATTGGTCCGCTTGCGCAAGCGGGGTGGGGAGCTGGTCCGGGAGGATTTGATCGCGGTTCGGTTCGTGCCGCTGCTCGCCGGGCAGGCGCGCGAATTGTGACCTGTCGTTGTCCGGCATTCGACCGGATTTGGCTTGTGTTTGTTAGGGTTGAGCAATTCTTGCCTAATTAACAAGGTCTTTACCCGCCCGGTGTTTAACTCACCTGTCGCCTGATGTTGCGTACAGAATGGGTAGAGATATGCGTTGCGTCGTCGAGCCAATCCGCTCGCTGCCGTGGTCCCGTTTGGCACTTTTTTCCGGGATTGCGCTGGCTGCCGTGAGCTGCAGCTCCGAGTCCTCGCGCTTCAACGAGAATCCGTTCAATCCGTCGCAGCGGATGTCCTCGCGTCAGGCGTCGCCTGGCGATGTGACCGGTTCGGTGTCGAGCCGCCCTGTTAGCAGACCGTCAACCATCAGCAGCCAGCCGCTGCCGCCGCCTCCGACCGCGGGTTACCAGATCCAGACGCGTCCGGCCGAAGTGGCGGCCACGTCGACGTCCGGTGGTGCGCGCGGTCTCGGCTCGTACAATCCGCCGGCGCCCTCGGCGCGTGACGTCACCGGTTCCGTGCAGACGCCGCCCGCTCCGCAGCGTCAGGGCTGGAGCTGGGATGGCGGTACGGCCGTCACGGTCGCGCAGGGCGAAACCGCGCATACGCTCGCGCAGCGCTACGGCGTGCCGGCATCCGCGATCGTGCAGGCCAACAATCTTCCCGACGCTGCGGCTGTGAAGCCCGGCCAGCGTCTGATCATCCCGCGTTATGAGGCGACCGGCAGCGCTCCGCCGCGTCCGGCTGCCGCGCAGCCTGTGCCTGCGAAGCCCGCGCCGCAGATCGCGGCTCCGCAGACCACGTCCGGCTCCTACGTCCACACCATCGCGCCGGGCGAGACGCTGATGAAGCTGTCGCGTCAGTACAAGAAGACGCTGAGCGAGATCGCGCGCGCCAACAACCTCGCGCCGAGCACGCAGGTGAAGGTCGGCGATCGCATCGTCATTCCGGGCCTGCGCGGTCAGCCGCAGCATCAGCAGGTCGCAGCCGCGGCGCCCGCGCCGGTCGCGCAGCCCCAACGCTCGGCCCAGCAGCCGCAGCAGCAGGCGGTTCAGCCGCCATGGCCGCCGGCTCCGCAGACGGTCGCGTCCCGCGAGCCCACGAGCACCGCGCGCGTCGTCTCGCCCGCGACCGAAAACCCCGTTGCAGAGAAGGGCAAGGCTGAAACCACGTCATCGCTGCCGGGCTTCCGCTGGCCGGTGCGCGGCCGCGTCGTCACGGCGTTTGGTCCGAAGCCGAGCGGCCAGCAGAACGACGGCATCAACGTCGCGGTGCCGGAGGGCACGCCGATCAAGGCCGCCGAGGATGGCGTCGTCGCCTACGCCGGCAACGAGCTGAAGACCTACGGCAACCTCGTGCTGATCCGCCACTCGAACGGCTACGTGACGGCCTACGCCCACGCGAGCGAGATCCTCGTCAAGCGCGACGAACCGATCAAGCGCGGGCAGGTGATCGCGAAGTCCGGTCAGACCGGCAACGTCTCGGCGCCGCAACTCCACTTCGAGATCCGCAAGGGCTCGTCGCCGGTCGATCCGATGCCGTACCTCGACAAGGGCGGCAGCACTTAAGCCCCAGACTCCGCTCTATCTCGGCCTCATGCTGAGGAGCGCACGAAGTGCGCGTCTCGAAGCATGGGCCGCCTCGATCCTTCGAGACGCGGGCTACGCCCGCTCCTCAGGATGAGGCGGAGAAAGACTTAGCCGAGCTTCACGCTCAGCCGTCCAGCCAAGTCCTGCACGTACTGCCACGCCACGCGGCCCGAGCGCGAGCCGCGCGTCGTCGACCATTCGAGCGCTTCGGCGCGCAAGGTCTCCGCATCGACCGGGATCTGGTAGTGGTCGACGTAGCCCTGGACCATCGCCAGGAACTCGTCCTGGCTGCACTTGTGGAAGCCGAGCCACAGGCCGAACCGGTCCGATAGCGAAACCTTCTCCTCGACCGCTTCGCCGGGATTGATCGCGGTCGAGCGCTCGTTCTCCATCATGTCGCGCGAGAGCAGGTGCCGCCGGTTCGAGGTGGCGTACATGATCACGTTGTCCGGCCGCCCCTCGATGCCGCCTTCCAGCACCGCCTTCAGCGACTTGTAGGACGTGTCGTCGGCGTCGAACGAAAGATCGTCGCAGAACACGATGAATCGCTTCTGGCCGGCATCGCGCAGGATCGTCATCAGGTTCGGCAGGCTCTCGATGTCCTCGCGATGGATCTCGATGAGCTTGAGGTTGCCCTTGGCGAACCGCTTGTTGACCGCGGCATGCGCGGCCTTCACCAGCGACGACTTGCCCATGCCGCGCGCGCCCCACAGCAGCGCGTTGTTGGCGGGCAGGCCCTTGGCGAAACGCTCGGTGTTCTCCACCAGCGTGTCGCGCATCCGGTCGATGCCGTGCAGCAGCTCCATCTCGACCCGGTTGACGCGCGGCACCGGCACGAGCTGCGAGCCCTGCGGGTGCCAGATGAAGGCATCCGCCTCATTCAGGTCGGGCTTGGCGGGCACTGGCGGCACGAGCCGTTCCAGGCCGGCCGCAATCCGTTCCAGGAGGGCGGGGTCGGCCAAATTCGGCACGGCGGCGTTCGCCGGGCGCGATTTAGGTGTGGATTTCGACACGCGCTTTTTGGTGGACTTCGGCTTGGCCATGGGACGACTGCTGGGACGCCTTTGTTGCGCTGCTCCCTTAGCGGGCTGCTATCGCCCCCGCAAGCCAAAGGAACTGGAAAAGCTCAAGGATTAGGGCATTTTGGCGCGTCCGGCGGTCCGGCCGCGACATTGCAATTGGGCGGCTGGCCGCTATATTCCGCGCGAATTCGGGCGCCCGCTGCGGTGGCAGGCGCCACCCGGGAGCCACCGCAACAGAGGCCGTTTATGCTCATTACGTCTGTTTATGCTCAGGCTCCGTCGTTGTTCGGCGGCGGCAGCGACAACATGCTGGTGTCGCTCCTCCCGTTCATCCTGATCTTCGTGATCATGTATTTCCTGATCCTGCGCCCGCAGCAGAAGCGGGTGAAGCAGCACGCCGAGATGGTCAAGAACGTCCGCCGCGGCGACACGGTGGTCACCTCCGGCGGCCTGATCGGCAAGGTCACCAAGGTGACCGACGAGGAGCAGATCGAGGTGGAAGTCGCCGATGGCGTGCGCGTGCGTCAGATGAAGTCCATGATCGCGGAAGTCCGCGCCAAGGGCGAACCGGTGAAGGAAGAGGCCAAGGCCTCCTGATCGCTTAAGCGATCGAAAGGCTGCACAACGCATGCTGTATTTCTCCCGCTGGAAAGCAACGGCCACTCTTCTGACGGCGCTGATCGTTTGTCTTTTCGCGGTCCCGAACTTCCTGCCTCAGAGCGTCGTGAAATCGCTGCCCACCTGGGCGCAGCGGCAGATCGTGCTCGGCCTCGACTTGCAGGGCGGCTCGCACATCCTGCTCGAGGTCGACTCCAACGCGGTCCGCAAGGAGAAGATCGAGACGCTGCGCGACGACGTGCGTCGCGTGGTGCGCGAGAATCGTCTCGGCGCGCCGGCCGCGGTGACGATCCGCGGCTCGTCCGTCGAATTCCGCGTCCGTGAGGGGGGCGACACCAGCGCGGCGTTGCCGAAGCTCCGCGAACTGTCGCAGCCGCTCGGCGGCCTCTTGAGCGCCACAGGTCAACGGAGCATCGACGTGGTCGATGCCGGCGGCGGTCTCATTCGTCTGACGCCGACCGAGCCCGCGATCATCGAGCGCATCCGCCAGGCGGTCGACCAGTCGATGCAGATCATCGAGCGTCGCGTGAATGCGCTCGGCACCGTCGAGCCGTCGATCCAGCGCCAGGGCGTCGACCGCATTCTCGTCCAGGCGCCGGGCCTCGGCGATCCGACCGAGCTCATCAAGGTGATCGGCACGACGGCGAAGCTGAGCTTCCGCCTCGTCGATCAAAGCGTGTCGCCTGACCAGGCCCAGCAGGGCCGCGTGCCGCCGGAGTCGGAAATCCTCAAAGGCACGAAGGCCGAGAACAATCAGCTTTACGTCATCGAGAAGCGCGTCATCGTCTCGGGCGAAGACCTGACCGACGCGCAGCCCGGCTTCGATCAGCGCAGCGGCGAGCCGATCGTCTCCTTCCGCTTCAACAACAATGGCGCGCGGCGTTTCGCGCAGGTGACGCAAGAGAACGTCGGTCGTCCGTTCGCCATCGTGCTCGACAACGAGGTGATCTCGGCGCCGGTGATCCGCGAACCGATCCTCGGCGGCTCGGGCCAGATCTCGGGCAACTTCACCGTCGAAGCTGCCAACCAGCTCGCGATCCTGCTGCGTGCGGGCGCGCTGCCTGCGCCGCTCACCGTGATCGAGCAGCGCGTCGTCGGCGCGGGCTTGGGCCAGGACTCGATCGACAAGGGCAAGATGGCCTCTTACGTCGGCGCGGCCGCCGTCGTGATCTTCATGTTCATCACCTACGGCCTGTTCGGTCTGTTCGCCAACATCGCCGTCGCAATCAACGTCGCGATGATCTTCGGCGTCCTGTCGCTCTTGAACGCGACGCTCACGCTGCCCGGCATTGCCGGCGTGGTGCTCACCGTCGGTATCGCCGTCGACTCCAACGTGCTGATCTACGAGCGCATCCGCGAAGAGGTGAGGGCCGGACGAACCGCCATCATGGCCCTCGACGCCGGCTTTGCCCGCGCGCTTGCGACCATCATGGACTCCAACATCACCACCTTTATCGCGGCGGCGGTGCTGTTCTACATCGGAACCGGTCCGGTGCGCGGCTTCGCCGTGACGCTCGGAATCGGCATCATCACGACGGTGTTCACCGCGTTCACGCTGACCCGGTTGATCGTTTCGCTTTGGGTTCGCTGGTGGCGGCCCAAGACCGTGCCGATCTGACCCCTCGAATTGGATTAGATCGCCAGCATGCGTATGCGCCTCCTTCGCATCGTCCCGGACGACACCAAGTTCGATTTCATGCGCTTCCGGCGCATCAGCTTCCCCGTGTCGGCGTTGCTGTCGATCGCGGCCATGGTGCTTTTCTTCACCCACGGCCTGAACTTCGGCATCGACTTCGTCGGCGGCACGCTGATGGAGGTGCAGTCCAAGGCCGGTCCGGCCGATCTTGCCAAGATGCGCGGCACTTTGAGTGGTCTCGGGCTTGGCGAGGTGCAGCTTCAGCAGTTCGGCACGCCAGCCGATGTGCTGATCCGCGTCGCGCAGCAGCCGGGCGGTGACGCCGCGCAGCAGGCGGCGGTCGAGAAGGTTCGCGGGGCGCTCGGCAATGAGGTCGAATACCGCCGCGTGGAGGTTGTCGGCCCGCGCGTGTCGACCGAGTTGCTCGCTTACGGCACCTTGGGTCTCGTGCTCGCCATCGTCGGCATCTTGATCTATCTCTGGTTCCGGTTCGAATGGCAGTTCGCGCTCGGCGCCATGATCGCGAACGTGCACGATATCGTGCTCACGATCGGATTCATGTCGATCACGCAGATTGACTTCGATTTGACCAGCATCGCGGCGCTGCTGACCATTCTCGGCTATTCGCTGAACGACACCGTCGTCATCTACGACCGCATCCGCGAGAACTTGCGCAAGTACAAGCGCATGCCGATGCCCGAGTTGCTCAATTCGTCGATCAATTCGACGCTGTCGCGCTCGATCATCACCCACGTCACCGTGACGCTCGCTCTGTTGGCGCTGCTCCTGTTCGGCGGCCATGCGATCCACAGCTTCACCGCCACGATGATGTTCGGCGTGGTGCTCGTCGGCACCTACACCTCGATCTTCATCGCGTCGCCGATCCTGATCTATCTCGGCGTCGGCACCGGCCGCGACGCGGCCATCACTGACCAGTGACGGTCGATCCCGGCGCGCGCCATCTGCCGCGCCAAGCGCCGATCGACAGCTACGGCAAGGGCGGTTTCGCTTTTGCCGACATGTCGCATCGCGGCTCGCTGCTGAGCCTGCCGAGCGGCATCTGGGCATGGCCTGTCACAACGGCGTCGGACATCAATGAGACAACGTTGGCGCCGGTGTTTGCGGAAACTGCCGGCATCGGCCTGTTTCTGATCGGATATGGACGCGATGTTTGGTCGATGCCGGACGCGCTACGAAAGCGCTTTCGAGAGCTGAACATCACGTTGGAAATCACGCGCACCGGGACGGCGGTGAGCACCTACAATATTCTGCTCGAAGAAGGCCGCCGCGTTGCGGCGGGTTTCATAGCCGTAGAATGAATTTGGCAGTGGAACAATCGGCGTTGTGATGCCGGACGCATTCGATCATTGCGAGGCGATGGTGCGCGAGGGCGACAAGGATCGCTTTCTCGCCACGCTGTTCGCGCCGCAGAAATACCGGCGGCCGCTATACGCGCTTTACGCCTTCAACCTCGAAATCGCTAAGGTTCGCGAGACCGCACACGAGCCGATGCCGGGCGAAATCCGCCTGCAATGGTGGCGCGATGTGCTTGGCGGTGCGGGTCGCGGCGAGGTCTCTGCGCATCCGGTCGCGTCGGCGCTCCGCGAGACCGTCGTGCGCTATCGGCTGCCGCCGAAGATGCTGGAAGACCTGATCGATGCGCGGACGTTCGATCTCTACGACGATCCGATGGCGAGCTTGGCCGACCTTCAGCTTTATGCGGTGCGGACGTCGGCTGCGCTGATCGATATGGCATCGCGCATTCTGAGCGACGGCAGGGACGTCGCGGGCGATCTCGCGGGCCATGCGGGCATCGCTTACGCGATTGCCGGCTTGCTACGAGCCTTTCCGCTGCACGCGTCGCGGCATCAGCTTTATGTGCCGGCGGATGTGCTGGCGCGGCACGGCGTGCAGGCCGAGGATATTTTCGTCGGCACGGCGACCGCCGAACTGCGGGCCGCGCTCGCGGAATTGCGCCTGCATGTGCGGCAGCACCTGGAGTCCGCGCAGAAGCTCGCCGCCGATGCGCCTTCGGCCATTGCGCCCGCGCTGTTGCCCGCGACGCTGGTCCGTCCGGCGCTCGACCGGATGGAGAAGCGTTCCTACCAGCCGTTCAAGCCGTTCGAGATTCCGCAATGGCGACGGCAATGGACGCTGTGGCGCGCGGCGCGGCGGAAGACGTTGCGGTTCTGAGGCGCACATCCTCGCCCGTTCATCCGAACGCGACGGCTCGGCCAAAGGGCATTTTGCTCGGAATGAACCTGCGCTACAAAGCGCAGGGGCTTGCGAGAGCTGCGGACATACGCGCCGTGGTTGGTCAGGGACACGGCAGATCGTGGCGCACTGGGACGTTCAAGAGCACATCCATTCCGCGATGCAGGCCGGCTGGCCCGATCGCATCCACGCGGTGTTCAAGAAGCACGGCATCAGGCAGGTCGGCTATGTGGCCGACAACGGGATCGCGCGGCTGATCGACCTCTGCCAGAACGACGACGCGATCACCGAGGTGGCGCTGGCCTCCGAAGCGGAAGGCGCTGGCCTCGTTCTGGGCGCCGTGCTCGGCGGCGAACGCGCGGCGCTGCTGATGCAGTCGAGCGGCGTCGGCAACTGCGTCAACACGTTCTCGATCCTGAAGAACACGGGCGCGCCGTGCGTGCTCGTGGTGTCGATGCGCGGCGAGCACAACGATTTCAACTCCTGGCAGATCGCGATGGGCTCGATCACAGAGTCCGTGCTGACGCTGTGCGGCTTCCACTGCTTCCGCGCCGACAACGAGGCCGATGTGGAGCCGATCACCGATGCGGCGTGCAAGATGGCGTTCGGCGGCGGCCGGCCGCAGGTCGCCATCCTGCTCGGGCAGGAAATGGTCAGCCGCACCAAGCCGAAGGGGCACTGACGATGGACCGCCGCGCTTTCGTCTCGCGCCTGCTCGACAACCGGGGCGACCTGCTGGTGGTCGCCAGCATCGGCTCGCCGACCTACGACGTCGCGGCCTGCGGTGACGATCCGCGCAATTTCTACATCTGGAGCGGGCTTGGCTCGACGCCGTCAGTCGGCCTGGGGCTTGCGCTCGCGCAGCCGGACAAGCGCGTGGTGGTGGTGACCGGTGACGGCGACGTGCTGATGGCGCTCGGCTCGCTCTCCACCATCGGCGTCAAGCGGCCGAAGAACCTCGTCATCGTCTGCCTCGACAACGGGCATTACAGCGCGAGCGGCATGCAGCCGAGCGCGACCAAGGCCGGCGTCGATCTTGCCGAGGCGGCGAGGGCCTGCAAGCTGCGCGTGGAGGTCGCGACAGACCTCACGTCCGCCGGGATTCTGCGCGAAACTCTGCACAAAGGCGAAGGCCCGCTCTTCATCCACGCGCTTGTCGACGCGGACGACCAGCCGCGCGTGGTGCCGAGCCGCGATGGCATCGCCATCCGGAAACGCTTCATGGACGCGATCGGCACGTCGGTTTAGAGCATTTTCCAGTTCACTTGCACCACATTCCCCGTCATGCCCGGCCTTGTGCCGGGCATCTCGCTTAGGGAGGCACAGTGCTCGCCTAAGCGGGATGGCCGGGACATAGGCGAGCAAAGCGACGCCGTCCTTCGGACGGCTATGCCCGGCCATGACGAACTCTTGGGTCTTCGCAAGTGGAGATGCTTGATCGCGCAGACTCACTCCGCCTTGGCACCGGAGAACTCGATCACCTTCGCCCAGCGCTCGATCTCGCCTCGGAGATAGCGGCCGTAGTCTTCCGGCGTGCCGGTGAAGACCTGCGCGCCAAGCTCCGCGAGCTGCGCCTTCCGTTTCGGGTCCGCAAGTGCAGCGTTGATCTCACTGTTCAGTTTTTCGACGATCTCGCGCGGTGTGCCTCGGGGCGCGGAAATGCCGTGGAAGGATTCCGCCTCGTAGCCCGGCACGAACTCGGCCATCGCCGGGACGTCCGGCAGCGCGTCGGATCGCTTCTTGGACGTGACAGCGAGCCCACGGATCTTTCCGGCGCGAATGTTCTGGATCGCCGCGGGCAGGGTGTCGAACAGCACCTGGATGCGCCCGCCAAGGAGATCCGTGGTCGCGGGCGCGACGCCGCGATAGGGAACGTGGATCATGTCGACGCCGGTCATCATCTTGAACAATTCGCCGGCGACATGCGGCGACGAGCCGATGCCGCCTGAGCCCATCATGACCTTGCCGGGGTTCGCCTTGGCGTAGGCGATGAACTCCGGAATGGTCTTCGCGGGCACGTCGAGATTGACGTCCATCACGTTCGGTACGACGTCGATGCTGGCGATCGGGATCAGGTCCTTGAGCTGGTCGTAGTTCAGCTTCTTGTAGAGCGTCGGATTGATCGCGTTGGTCACGCTGTCGGCCATCAGCGTGTAGCCGTCGGGCTCGGCACGCGCGACGGTTTCGGCGCCGAGGTTGCCGCCAGCGCCCGGCTTGTTGTCGATCACGAAGCTCTGGCCCATCCGCTGCGTGAGCGCCTGCGCCACGATGCGCGCGACGATGTCGGCCGAGCCGCCGGGCGGGAAGCCGACGACGACGCGCACGGGCCGCGCCGGATAGCTTTGCGCATTTGCGAAGTGTGGATTTGTAAGAAAGACCGCGGCACCCACCGCCAGTTGCAGAAATAGACGGCGGCAAAATTTCATGACCATCCCTAAATCCCGATTATGAGTCGCGTCGGTGTGCGCGGCAGAAGCGGGCGTCATGCTACATGAGGGACAGGATGCGCGGAAAGGCTGGGCATGACCGTTTCTGACACAGGGCAGACACGGCGAAAGCCCGGTCGAATGGATGCGTTCGCGGGGACGCGTGGCGCGGCGGAAGACGCTGCGGTTTTGATGCACAACTTGATTGAAGAAAATCCCGCTTCGCTTGTCCTCATGAAAGCGAAGCTGATTTCAGCGTGAACTGTTTCGTGGGTAGTGCCGGCACCTACTGCGCGGGAGAGGCAAGCGGTTTGCCTTTCTCGACCACATACGTTGCGACAACCTTCGCTCCGTTTGGTCCTGTCCTCGCGTCGTGGATGGCTGCGGGTGGCACCTTATAGCTTTCTCCGGTCGCGACCTTCTTTTCCGGCTGACCCTCGACCAGAAGCACCAGTTCGCCTTCGAGCAGGAATCCCGACTCCGGGCCGGGGTGAGTGTGACGGCCGATCGTCACGTTTGGTGCAATCTCGGCTATGCCGATGACAGTCTCGTAGTTGGTGCCTGGCACATCGAAGCGTTGCAGCGGGATTCGTTTGATGGCCTGCGTCTGGTTGGTCATAGCCGGCAGGTTTTGTTGCGCCGAAAGCGGGCTCGTCCAAGCGAGAGCGGCAACTGCAACGCAAACCAAAGGTATCGTCTTGGCCATGTGCCTCTCCTCCATCTCGATCGCTCAGTATTTTCCGACCGTCCTGCTCCGTCTCGGACTTAAACGAACTCTCAATAGGCTCTGGACGAACTGGCGGTGCGGGGGGGCGGTGGTGGAGGATGGACCCGAATGTTCATCCGGAATAAAGTTGAGCCGGGGGAGGCAACGATGAGAGTTGAAGAGCGGGACTGCACGTCCTTTCACTTTTCGACGCGCGAGCTTTCTCCGTCGAATCGTTTGCCTGTCCTCCGCGAGGTGTTCGGGCGGATGGTTCGTCTCGATATCGACGCTGAACCAGGCCAATCGATCGAAGTTAAAACGGACGCCGCGCCGGGCTTGCGCCGGACCAAGATGCTCTCCTCAATGACAGCCCGTTTGACGCGTCCGGCGCGGATGCTTGCCGACGGCGAAGACTCTGTCTGCTTGATGATGAAGACAGGGGGCCATATGGCCCTGACGCAGCGTCGGCGAGAGTCTCTGCCGCAGGTTGGGGATGGACTCTTCCTTCTCTACCGTGAGGCAGCTCTCTTGAATCTTGTCGACGCCACTTATGTTGCTGTGCGCGTGCCCTTCGCCGCGCTGGAACCGCTTTCTAAGAATGTCGAGGCTGCTGCCGCGCTGTGCATCCCAGGCAACACGGAGGCGTTGCGCCTGTTGCAGACCTATGTGGCCAGTCTGCCTGCGCGCATCGTCGACCCGCAATTGGCCCGTCTAGCGGCCATGCACGTCTACGACCTGATCGCGCTGGCCATCGGCGCGACAGACGATGCCCGGCAGCTTGCAAGCCAACGGGGAGTCCGCGCCGCACGCCTCGAATCGATCAAGGCCGATCTGGTCCAAAACGGCGGACTTAACCTCGATCAGGTTGCTGCGCGTCAAGGCATCACGCCTCGCTATGTTCAAATGCTTTTCGAAGAAGCCGGAAGCACTTTTTCGGACTTTGTTCTGGAGCGGCGGCTCGATGCCGCTCGCAGGATGCTGACAAGCCCTCGCTATGCGGGGTGGTCGGTCACGGAGATAGCATTGAACGCGGGCTTCAACGATCTTTCGCATTTCAACCGACGCTTCAAAAGACGCTATGGCATGACTCCGTCGAACCAGCGCGCGCAAGCGAAGCGTGACGAATTGCGAAACTAGTGCGTCGCTCGGCGTCACTGTTCGGTGCCGATGGAATTCAAGACAACGGATCGGGCGCTAAGGCCACACCGGCTTGTGCGTGCCAAGCGGCACCGACGGCCACGCCCAGCGCGGCGGCGTCTCGGACATGACGGCGGCATGGCGCACGGCGGTGAGCGTGCCGAAGCCGGACGCGGTTTCCTCGATGCGGTCGGCGACGTCTGCGAGTTCCGGATCGTGAGCCTTGACGCCATCGATGCGGCCGAGTCCGCGCAGCCAATGGCCAGTCTGTGCGAGCGACACGCGGACGTGCCAGCTTCCGCCTTCGGTCGCGCGGCGCGCGAGCGCGGTCATGGCGCCGAACGCGAGAAGATAACCGGACGCATGATCGAGCGCCTGCGCTGGCAGCGGCTTGGGTTGCGCCGTGCCGAACGCTTCGGCCTCCGCGATGTTGAGGCCGTTGGCGTTCTGCACGAGAGAGTCGAAGCCGCGGCGATTCGACCATGGGCCGATGTGGCTGTAGGCGCTGAGCGTCACGTAAACGATGCCGGGGCGCAGCCGCGCGGCGTGCTCGGGAGTGAAGCCGTGGCCTGCAATCGCGCCCGGCCGGTAGCCTTGAAGGAAGATGTCGGCATCGCGCAGAAGCGCTGCGAGCGTGTCGCGGCCTTGCGCGTCGCGGAGGTCAATGGACGTCGAGAGCTTGCCGCGCCCCGTGTCCACGACGAGCGGCGGGATGGACGGCAGATGCGGTCCCGTCACCAGCATCACGTCAGCGCCATGCGCCGCGAGTGTGCGGCCGCAGACCGGGCCTGCGACGACGCGGGTGAGATCGAGCACCTTCACGCCCGACAGCGGACGCGTGCCGTTCGGAAGCGGCTGCGCTGGCGCGTCGCCGATCCGTTCGATGGTGAAAAGTGGCAGGCTCGCGATGGCCCGGCCTTGCGGATGCGCGTCCCATTCGGCGAACGAGCGCGTCGCGGTTGCGACGAGCCCCGCTTCGGCGGCTGCGGTCTCGAATTTTTCCGCCTCCCAGCCGTCCAGCGCTTTCTGCACCGCCGCGCGCTCATAGTCGCAGCCGAGCAGCTTCAGCATCCCGTCGCGATGATGCGGGAAGTTGGTGTGGAGGCGGACGAAGCGGCCGTCGCCGCTGCGGTAAAGGCCCGCGATCTTGTCCCAGCTTTCGCCGACCGGTTTTCCGTCGACGCGCATGTAGCGCTCGCTGCGAAACTCTATGGCCGCGTCACGCATGGCGACGGACACGTTCTGCCGCCGCCCGGTGCGGAGCCGCCACAGCTCGTTCGCCGCGAGCGCCGAAGCCGCGATGCTCGCTTGCGCCGCGGTGCCGATGGCGAAGGACGAGGGAAGCGGAGCCTCTGCACCGGTGAGCTCGATGGCGTCGAGAGCTTCGGCGGGCTGTCCGGCCAATTGCATCAAGCCGGCGAGGGCGTCCTTGGAACTGACCGCGCTCATCTCATTCCGCCGCGACCGGATGCGCCTGCGCCGCGAGCCAGCGGTCGAGGTCGGCGAGCGCGCGGGAGCACAGCGCCATCTTCTTGACGTTGGCCTTGTCGGGGCCGCGTAATTTCTTGCCGTCGGGCCCGTGCGTCGGCAGTTCGTGGATCGGCGGCAGCAGGCCGAAGTTGATGTTCATCGGCTGATAGGACGCGGTGCCGGAATCCACCATGTCGATGTGGTCGCCGGTGATGTAGGCGATCAGCGCGCCATGCGCCGTGGTGGTCGGCGGCACGTTGGGTTGCTCGCCGAGCCATTCGGCGGCGGCGAAGCGGCCCACCATCAGGCCGGTCGCGGCGGACTCCACATAGCCTTCGCAGCCGGTGATCTGGCCGGCGAAGCGCAAGCGCGGCGCAGCCTTCAGCCGCAGCGTGCCGTCGAGCAGCTTCGGCGAATTCAGGAACGTGTTGCGATGGAGGCCGCCGAGCCGCGCGAACTCCGCGTTCTCGAGACCGGGAATGGTGCGGAAGATCCGCGTCTGCTCGCCGTGCTTCAGCTTGGTCTGGAAGCCGACCATGTTGAACAGCGTGCCGAGCTTGTTGTCCTGGCGAAGCTGCACGACAGCGTAGGATTTCTGCGGGCTGTGCGGGTTGGTGAGCCCGAACGGCTTCATCGGCCCGTGCCGCAGCGTCTCGACGCCGCGCTCGGCCATCACCTCGATCGGCAGGCAGCCGTCGAAATAGGGCGTCGAGGCTTCCCACTCCTTGAAGGTGCCTTTCTCGCCCGCAATGAGCGCCGCGATGAAGGCTTCATACTGCGCCTTGTCCATCGGACAATTGATGTAGTCCGCGCCCGAGCCGCCCGGTCCGGCCTTGTCGTAGCGCGACTGGAACCACGCCTTCGACATGTCGATGGAGTCGCGATGGATGATCGGGGCGATGGCGTCGAAGAAGGCGAGGGACTCGTCGCCGGTGAGCCGCCGGATGCTGTCCGCGAGGTTCGGCGAGGTGAGCGGGCCGGTCGCGATGATGGCGCAATGTACATCGTCCGGAATATGCTCGACCTCTTCTCGTATGATCGAGATCAGCGGGTGTTCGGTCAGAGCTTTGGTAATTGCAGAGGCAAAGTCATACCTATCGACGGCGAGCGCCCCGCCAGCCGGAACCTGGTTCGCGTCTGCGGAACGGATGATCAGCGAGCCGAGCCGCCGCATCTCCTCATGCAGAAGACCGACGGCGTTCTTCTCTCTGTCATCAGATCTCAGCGAGTTCGAGCACACGAGCTCCGCGAGATCACCGGTTTGGTGCGCATCCGTGCGCTTTCCCGGCCGCATCTCGTGCAAAACAACCGGCACGCCGCGCTCCGCGATCTGCCACGCGGCCTCCGAACCGGCCAAGCCGCCGCCGATGACATGAATGGCTTGCTTCTGATTGGACGCCATGGCGCAATACCTAGGCGGGTCGGCGGTTATGGGCAATGCCGCAACGGGTGACCGGGACATGCGCTGGGTGCGGAATCTCTCAGTATTCTCAGGACTTTTGCTGGCAAACCTCGCAGCGAACGTGAGCGCGGCGCCCGCGATCGAAATGTCGCGGGAGATGGCCGATTTCTATGCCTCCGGGACGGTTCCGCCTCCGACCGGGAGCGAAATGTCGGTTTGCTACGGCTTCGGCTGCCGGCTCCGTACGTTTTTGTACTTCACGCCGGGCGACCGCAGCGCTTTGACGGCGATTTTGGCCAAAGGCGCGGCTTCGCCCGATGCGGAGCGCAAAGCGGTCCAGCAGGCGGTGATCTGGTTCGATAAGCGGATGGGGCCGGTGATCGGCACGTCGCGACGGGTCGCCTTGGCGGATTTCCGGGCTGGCGACGACGCCCACAACTTCGATTGCCTCGACACCACGCGGAACACCATGAGCCTGCTGCTGGTGCTCAGCGAGTGGAAGCTGCTGCGCCACCACACGGTTGGAAATCCGCAGTTCCGGGGAAATATCCTTGTGGGGCAGACCCCACACAACACGGCCGTGCTGGTCGACCGGCAGACCCGTGTGGCCTGGGTCGTCGACATGTGGCCGACCGGCTATGCCAAGCCGCCGGACGTCATGACGCTCGAACGCTGGAAGTCAGAGAAATAGGCCCAAAATGAAAGCGCCCGCCGAAGGGCGGGCGCTGTCGGTTGTCAGCAACTCCTGCGCTCTTAGCGCTCGGAGCTTTCCCAGGCCACGCGCGGGATATCGCCGCGGGTCATGCCGATGTCGGCGAGCTCGCGATCGGCGAGGCGGTTCAACTCGCGGAGGCTTTCGTTGTAGCGGCGCCACTGCCGGTACATGTCGACGAGATGAGAAAGAAGCATTGTCGTAACCCTCTGATGGATGGGGCTAATTCCCCGTCCGATTCCATGAGCAGTAAATAGTCTTCTCTGGTGCAGTGCGAAATAGATATTGTTGCGCCGCAGCGTTGCAGTGAATGCATAACAAAAAAGAAGGTTTTGTTAACGAAGTCAGATTTTTCTTTACTTAGACCCGCTTTTGAAAGTTTCAATCGTATTTGATCCCGGATTCGGCAACGACTTTCGCCCATCGCGCGGCTTCCTGCCGGATGAAGGATGCAAATTCCGCGGGGCTCGTGGCGGCCGGGAACAACCCAGCGGCGTCGGCCTTCGCTTTCACCCCCGGATCGGCCAGGACGCGGACGATTTCCTTGTGGAGCTTGTCCACGATGGCCGGCGAGGTTCCCTTCGGCGCGACCATGCCCAGCCAGACGGTGACCTCGTCCAGTCCGGTCAGGCCGGCTGCGGCCCCAATGGTCGGCAGGTCCGGAACCGGCGCGAAGGGGCGGCTGTCGAACTTGGCCAGTGCCCGGAACTTGCCGTCCTGGATCAGCGGCAGGGCGGCCGAGGTGCCGTCCAACACGTAGTCCACGCTTTGCGTCAGCAACCCCTGGGCGACCTGCGCGCTGCCGTTGTAGCGCACGAGCTGCGCTTCGGTGCCGGCAGCTTTGTTGAACAAAAAGCCGGTGAGCTGGGTGGTGATGGTTCCCGCGCCGTAGTTCAGCTTGCCGGGATTGGCCTTCTGTTTGGCGATCAGATCCTTCACCGACTTCATGTCGCTCGAAGCGTTGACGATCAGAAGCTGCATGGTCTTGGCGACCACGCTGATCGGCACGAAGTCGTTGATCGGATCATAGGGCAGCGACTTGTAGAGGTACTGGTTCATCACCAGCGTGGAGTCGATCGCCATCAAGAGCGTGTAGCCATCGCCCGACGATTTCGCGACCGCCTGCGCGCCAATCACCGTATTGGCGCCGACGCGGTTCTCGACCACGACCGGCTGGTTCCAGTCCTCGGTCATCTTCTGCGCGATAATGCGCGCCAACACGTCGGATGGTCCGCCCGCCGGGAATGGCACGATGATCTTGATCGAGCGGTTCGGGTAATCCTTCGCGTCATCCTGCGCGAATGCAGGCGCGGCGAACAGCGTTGAGGCGAGCGCAAGCGCGATCAGGCGGCGCGAAAACATTGGTGGCTCCTTCAGTCGTATTTGATGTTGGTTTCTCTGAGCACCTTCGACCAGCGGTCGGCTTCGGTGCGGATGAAGGCTGCGAACTCGTCCGGCGTCATCGTCATCGGGTAGGCGCCGGTGCGTTCGGATTTTTCTCTGACGGCGGGATCGTTGACAGTCTCGACGATCTTCTTTTGCAGCTTGTCGATGATGGCGCGCGGCGTGCCTTTCGGCGCGACAAGGCCGAGCCAGATCGACATGTCCTCGAGGTTTGGCAGATCGGCGGCTTCGGCGAGAGACGGCAGATTGGCCGCAGCTGGTGCCGGCCGGCTGTCTAGCTTCGCCAATGCACGAATTTGACCGCTTTCGATCAATGGGTTCACGACGACGTTCGCGCCGTAGATCAGATTAGCGCTGCCGTTGAGCAACCCGGTGACGGTCTCCGGCGTGCCCTTGAACGGCACATAGACGATGTCGACGCCTGCAGCCTTGTGAAAGCGATATCCCATGAGCTGCGAGGCGATGGTGCCTGCGCCGTAGTTGAGCTTGCCGGGATTGGCCTTCGCGAAGGCAAGCAGTTCCTTGACGCTCTTCGGGCCGTCGGAGGCCCGCACTGCAAGCACCGATATGGTGCGCGTCGTGGTCGTGATTGGCGCGAAGTCCGTGAAGGGATCGTAGGGCAGGCTTTTGTGCAGGTACTGGTTCATCACCAGCGTGGAGTCGATCGCCATCAGCAGCGTGTAGCCATCGGGTGGCGACTTCGCGACGAGTTGTGCTCCGATGATTGTGTTGCCGCCGCCGCGGTTCTCGATGATGACGGGTTGCCCCCAGTCCTCGCTCATCTTCTGCGCGATGATGCGGGCGGCGAGATCGGCCGGGCCGCCGGCGGGGAACGGAACCACGATGCGGATGGCGCGATTCGGATAGTCCTTTGCCTCGTTCTGCGCTGAGACGGACGCCGGCGCGCACAACAACACAAAGACCGCAACAATCCAGCGCATCGTGTCCTCCCAGCCCGCGCGGTCTTTGCGCCGCGTCGTTGCCGAAAGCTTAGCAGGATCAGATGTGCCCCGCGCTAGTTCATCTTGATGTTGGCGTCTTTGATGACGCGCGACCACTTCTCAATTTCGCTTTTGATGCGGACCGAAAATCCTTCGGGCGTGCTGCCGACAGGATCGGCGCCCTCCTTGGCGATACGCTCGCGGACGTCAGGCTGAGCCAGCATCTTGGTGGTTTCGCTGTTAATCTTCGCCACCACATCCTTCGGCGTGCCTGCGGGCGCGAACATCGCCTGCCAGGACGAAATCTCGTAGCCGGGCAGGCCCAACTCCGCGATGGTCGGCACGTCCGGCAGCGACGACAGCCGCTTCTCGGTTGTGACCGCGAGCGCACGCAGCGTGCCGCTTTTGACGTGCTGGAGTGAGGAAGCGACCAGGGCGAAATGCACCTTCACATGGCCACCGAGCAGTGCGTTCAGCACCTCAGCGTTGCCCTTGAACGGCACGTGGACCAGCGGTGCGCCGGTCATTGAGCGGAGCATCTCGGCGGCAAGATGGGTCGAGGTGCCGGGACCGGAGGTCGCGTAGTCGAGGCCGTTCGGCTGGGCCTTGGCGTAGGTGAGGAACTCCTGAAAATTCGTCACCGGCAGTGACGAATGAACCACCAGCATGAGTGGGATGGAAACCAACTCGGTGACCGGGGTGAAATCCTTCAACGAGTCGTAAGGCAGCTTCTGCATCCCGGCGTTGATCGCGAACGCGATGGTGGTCACGAGCAAGGTGTGGCCGTCCGGCGCTGCTTTCGCTGCCTGCGCGGTACCGATCGTGCTGCCGCCGCCGGGCCGGTTGCTGACGATCACCGTCTGGCCCCATTGGTCGGTGAAGCGCTGCGAGATCATCCGCGCGATGGTGTCGGTGGTGCCGCCGGCAACGAAGGGCACGACGAGTTCGATTTGTTTGGTCGGATAAACGGTCTGCGCCGCAGTAGCCCATGTCACGGCTCCCGCCATTACCGCGCCGCCGACGACTATCCAAATACGTCCGGCGGCGGGCATGATGTCAGCTCCCGTTCTCGCCGTGGATTTCTGGGAAGAAGTAATCTTTCCACGACACAGGCGCTTCCTTCAGCATGCCTGTCGTCTTCATGAAGGTGCCGAACTTCATCGTGTTCTCTGGCACCAGGGTCCAGCGCACCTGCGGGCCGGACACGACCTTGTCGACGAAATCGAGCGAGAGCTTGGATTTCGAGTCCTCGATCCAGAGCGCGCCGGCTGCGCGCCTGTCCTTGTTGACGATGTCGGTCGCCTCCCGCATCGCCGCGATCAGCGCCTTGTAGAGAACCGGATTGCTGTTGCGGAAACGGGCGGAGGTCCACGCCACGGTAAAGGTCGCCGGCCCATCCATGATGTCGTAGGAGTTCAGGACGGTGCGAATGCCGTCCTTTTCCAACTGCTGGTTCTGAAAAGGCGGCACGCTGAACACGTTGTTGATCTCGCCGCCGCCGGACAGGAGCGCGATGGTCGCATCGGGCGGCGGCATCGAGACCGTCATTGTGTCGAGCTTGCCGAAGTTGCTTGGGCCGAACGCTTTCGCCGCCGCCATCTGAAGCGCGATCGCCTGAATTGAGACCTTTACCGCGGGCACCGCTATGCGATCGCCATCTTTCAGGTCCGCGACCGACTTGATATGCGGGCTCCGCGTGTTCATCAGGAACGGCTGCGAGCTCATCGCCGAGATGCCGCGCACCTCTTGCGGCGTGCCCTTGGTGCGCGACCAGAGGAGCAGCAAGCCCGGCGTGCCACCGGCGGCGATATCGATCTGACCGGAGAGGAGGGCGTCGTTGACCGCGGCCGGACCGTTGAACGTGAGCCAGGACACCTTCACCTCGCCCAGGCCGAGAGCCTTGGCGTGCTTCTCGATCAGATTCTGGTGCTCCATGACGTTGAATTGCAGATAGCCCATGGAGAATTGGCGCGCGAGCTTGATCTCGGCGTTTTGTGCCAAAGCGGGGCCGGATGCGAACAGGCTCAAGGCCGTCAGAGCGGCCAGCACAGGGCGTCTCATGTTCCTCCCGCGCCTTCTGAAACGAGGCGTTAGTTGTTAGAGCCTAGTCTTTGACACAATCGCGCGACAAGTGGCTTCATCGTGCGACAAGATCGCGCTCAAGGGTTCCCCGTGCCACCCGTTCCCGCACCCATTCCGGTCGTCGATGTTCGCGATGGCGGCGCGCTGCGCTTTGCGCAGGACGGCGCCACACAGGCCCGCGCCTTGCGCGAGGACTGCGTGGCGTGGTTTCCGGGGTTCGTGCGCCCGCTGGTGCCGCTGATCGACGTGGTGGCGAAGCGCTGGCTTGAGCGGTCGGCATCGCCCTATGTCGAAGAGATCCGCCGGATCGCTGCCGCGCTCGGCTTTCCCGGTATCTGGTTTCTCAATGGCTCTTACCAGTGGTCTTGCACCGCTCGCGCCTTCGAGCAGGCAAGCGAGCCATGGCTGATGCGCACGCTCGACTGGCCGTTTCCGGGGCTTGGACGCCACGTATCGGTGGCGCGCATGCGCGGACCGGCCGGTGAGTTTTTCAACGTGGCGTGGCCGGGTTATGTCGGTGCGCTGACCGCGATGGCGCCGGGGCGTTTCTCGGCCTCGATCAATCAAGCGCCGATGCGGCGGCGGACGCATATTCCATATCTGCGCTTTGCCGATCTCCTTTTGAACTCGTTCCGGACGCTACTGCGCGTGCGCAGCATGCCACCGGATCAATTGCTGCGGCAGGTGTTTGAAACGTGCCGCGACTACGACGAAGCGCGACGGATGTTGGAGACCACGCCGATCGCGCGCCCCGTGATCTATACGCTTGCCGGCTGCAAGCCGGGCGAGTTCTGCGTGATCGAACGCAAGGAAAACGGTGCCCGCACGCGCAGTCATGACACCGTGGCCGCCAACGACTGGAATGAAACCACGCCCGGTTGGGAAGGGCGGATGAGCGCGGAGAAGATGTTCACCTGCACGTTCGAAGAGGCGGCGGAGCGAAGCCGCGCGCGCAGCAGTTCGCTGGCGTCGTGGCCGGGACACGCCGCGAGCGCGCCGTTTGGTTGGGTCGCGCCTCCGGTGTTCAATCCCTACACCAGGCTTGCCGCCGAGATGTGTGCCGCGCGTGGTGTATTGCGCGTGGTCGGATACGAAGTCGCCGCCGGCGACGAATTGCCGACGGCGGCGACGCAGATTTGCGAAGTGAAGGCGGAAGCGGTTGCGGCCTAGAACAGGCTCGCAACCTCATCCTTTGAGGCCGCGAGCGAGCAAGGCCCGGCATTGGCGTGAGCCGCGTCGCCGCTCTCCAGCGCCGCCTTGATCTTCTCGATCAGTTCGAGCGCCGACTCCCGCGACATCTCCACGGCCACACGCTCACGCGCGCCGTCGGCTTCGCAGATGAAGTCGATGGCGAGCGCATGGTCGAGTGGCGCGTGATAGGGGTGGTCGTAATAAACGTTGGCGGCGTCGATCCGCATCCAGCCGTTCGCGCCCTTGGCGCTGCCGGACATGCGGGCCTTTTCCACGATGTAGGAGCACATGGTGTTGTCCTCGTCCGGTCAGGCGCCGAGATGCTTCTTGTAGAACGCGAACACCTTGGCCCAGCCGTCGGCGGCCTGTTCGGGCCGGAAGGCGGTGCGCGCATAGTTGAAGAAAGCGTGGCCGGCCTTGTCGTAGCGGTGGAATTCGTAGTTTTTGCCGAGCCGCTTCAGCGCGCCTTCGGTGCGGTTCACCTGGTCGGCGGTCGGGTTCTCGTCGTCGTTTCCGAAGATGCCAAGGAGCGGCGCGGTGATCTTCTCGGTGAGTTCGATCGGCGCGACCGGGCGCTTCTCGTTGAGTTGCTTGGGATCGTCCACCACCACGTTGCCGCCCCAGCAATCGACGAGTGCGTCGATGTTGGGGATCTTGCAGCCCGCGAGATAGGTGTGGCGGCCGCCTGAGCAGAAGCCGATGACGCCGACCTTGCCGTTGGAATTGGACTGTGCGCGAAGGTAGGCCATCGAGCCCGCAACATCGCCCATCACCTGTTCATCGGCGACCCCGCCCGCCGCGCGCACGCGCGCACCGAGATCGTCCGGGCTGCCGCTGCCTTCGCGGAAATAAAGGTGCGGTGCGATCGCGGCATAGCCGTGGTGCGCGAACTTGCGCGTCACCTCGATAATCCATTCGTCCCAGCCGGGCAGGTGCATGATGACCACGACGCCTGGGAATTTTCCGGCGCGGGTCGGACGCGCGTAGTAGGCGTCGCCCATATCGCCGTTGTGACCCTTGAATTTGATGGTTTCGGCAATCAAGCCTTCGTAGGACATGGTTCGCTCCCTGAATTTTGTGGCCGGACTATAGCGGTTCGGAAATTCCACGCCATCTCGACATTTCAGCCGGGCACGACATGATGGGCCGCATCCGGAGCGGGCTCATGCAATTACCCAAGGCGTTCTTTTTCGATGTGTTCGGCACGCTGGTCGATTGGCGCACCAGCATTGCGCGCGAGACGGAGGCGATCCTCAAACCGCTCGGTCATTCGCTCAACTGGCTTGCTTTCGCGGATGCCTGGCGCGGCGAGTATCAGCCGGCGATGGAGGAAATCCGCTCCGGCCGGATGCCGTTCTGCCGGCTCGATGTGCTGCACCGGTATAATCTCGAAAAGGTTCTGCCGCGTTTCAACGTCTCCGGCCTTACGGAGGAGGCCATGAAGGGCCTCAATCTCGCTTGGCACCGGCTCGACGCATGGCCGGACTCCGCGTCAGGGCTCGCGCGGCTCAAGCGGCACGGCAAGATCGCGCCGGTGTCGAATGGCAACATCGCGCTGATGGTCGATCTCGCGCGCCGCAACAACTTCCCGTGGGATGCGATCCTCGGCTCGGAGATCGCGGGCGACTTCAAGCCAAAGCCGCGCGTCTATCTCGCCGCCTGCGAAGCGCTCGCGCTGGAGCCCGGCGAATGCATGATGGTGGCCGCGCACTCCAACGACTTGGCCTCGGCCAAGAGCAACGGCCTGATGACCGGCCACATCGCGCGCCCGAACGAGCATGGGCCGGGCAAAGGAGAGACCGGCCCGAAAGGGCCGGTCGATGTGTTTGGAAGTAATCTCGAAGACCTCGCGGGAAAGCTCGGTCTTTAGGTTGGCGGTGTCTGCCGGGTGCCGGGGAAGAGCGAAACCGGGAATTCCGCGGCGTAGTGTTTGCCCTTGGGCGGCGGACGGAAGTCCGCGCGCGGGCTCGCATCAGCCACGACGACCTTGCGATAGAGATGCCATGTCGCGTGGCCGAGCACCGGCAGCACGACCGGCAGACCGAGGAACAACGGGATCGTTCCGATCAGCAATAGCGCCGCGACGATGATGCCCCACATCGTCATCGTCACCGGGTTCGCCATGACGGCGCGCAGGGACGTGAGCACTGCGACCATCGCGCCGACCTCGCGGTCGAGGAGGAGCGGGAAGGTCACCACGTTCATCATCAGCACAGCGACCGCGAACAGAAAGCCGACCGCGTTACCCACCAGGATCAGCTTCCAGCCGGCCGAGGTGGTGAACAGGTCACTCAGGAATTGCTCGAGCGGAGGAGGCGACCCGTAGCCGAAGTACGTCACATAGATCGCATTCGCGACCGCGACCCAGATGAGGAACCAGGCCATCAGGCCAAGGCCGAGCGCAACGATGGCGCCGATTGAGGGCGAGCGCAGCACCTCGAACGCGTCGGATGCAGTGACCTCAAGGCCAGCTTCACGCCGGCGGCTCAACTCATACAGGCCGAGCGCGGCGATCGGCCCGACCAGCGCGAAGCCAGCGGCGATCGGGAAGACCAAGGGCACCAGCGCCTGGCCGAGCGTGAGCCCCGCTAGGAGGAGGCCGATCAGCGGATAGACCACACACAGGAATACCGCATGACTCGGCATCGCAGCGAAGTCGTCCCAGCCCTTCCGAAGGGCGTCCATCAGATCCGATGGAGCGATGCGCCGGACAACAGGGTCCGGTGCGGCCTCACTCGCGCCGACGAGAATATGTGACTGTGTCATGGCCTTGCCTTTCCTCGAGCGTTCGCGACGCCGGACGCGGCAGGGGCAGCCATTCTGGCCGCCGGCGCCTTGCGCCGCAGACCTGTGTGAACAGCAACGCCCAAAGATCGCGCTGGTTCGGTCCTAACGTCAAGGAATCCCTGGTAAAGAAAGCCCGCTCTGCCATCACGGCCGCGTCATCGGGGCGCGGCTTCAGCTTGTTGGACCGTGATTGGCGGGTATTGGGCCACCGTGTTAGGCGCAAGGCATGACGACGGCGACGGTCATTCCAGCAGCGAAACCCAAAGCCCGGCGGCGCGCGCGCTGGGCGGTTTGGCGCGATCCGTCAGGAAGGCTGTCCTGGTTGCGGATCGTGTCGCTGCTATTTCTGTTCCTGCCGGTCTTCATTGCGACTTACGATTATCAGTTTGCGGGGTTCGTCAGCCCGCGGCCGGTCAACGATGTGATCCACCGGACCGGTTATTGGGCGCTGATCTTCCTCATGGTGTCGCTCGCGATCACACCGTTGCGGCGGATCGGACGTTTCGGGCAATTGCTCGACGTGCGGCGCATGATCGGTGTCGGCGCGTTCGTTTATGCCGTTGTTCACATCTCGCTTTACATCGTCGATCAGAAATACGATCTGACGAAAGTCGCGAGCGAGATCGTGCTGCGGCTCTATCTGACGATCGGCTTTATCGCGCTGCTCGGTTTATTTGCGCTGGCTGTGACCTCGACGGATCGAATGGTGCGCCGTCTCGGCGGCATGCGTTGGGCCCGGCTGCATCAGGTCGTCTATGGGATCGGGCTACTCGCACTGATCCATTTCTTTCAGCAGACCAAAGCCGATGTCTGGGTGCCCACCTTTGTTGCTGGGGTGTTCACTTGGATGCTCGGCTATCGCCTGCTGATCAAACTCAAAAAGACGAGAGGCGAACTGTCGCCGTGGATGTTACTTGCACTGGCTGTCGTCGTGGCCGCTCTTGTCTTCATTGCCGAGGCCATCGGTATTGCCATCGTGTTCAAGGCGTCGCCGTGGGTGGTGCTGCAGGATTCCTTTAATATCGACCTCGAGATGCTCGATGCGTTGCGGCCGGGCTGGTACGTGCTTGGCGCAGGACTAATCGTCGTGATCGTGGATATGGTGCGCGCGCGTTTCGTCAAACCGCGCCGCTCGGGCGTGACGCCAGCTCCGGCCAAGCCGGCGACCGAACTCGCGTAGCTATTCGCCAACGATCCCGTATTTCTTGATCGCCGGTCCCCAATAGGCGAAGTCCTTCACAAGCGCCGCTCTGAACGCTGTGCGATTTTTCGGTCCGAGCATGCCGGCGGCTTGCAGCTGCTGCCGGATCGTGGGCGAAGCGACGATCTCCATGGCCGCCTTTTCAAGTGATGCCTGGATATTTTCCGGCGTGCCGGCAGGAACGAACACGCCGTACCAGTTCTCAATAGCCATCTCGGGAAAACCAAGCTCCTTCGCCGTCGGCACATCCGGCACCAGCGGAGAGCGCTCCTGCGCGTAGATCGCGATCGGCTTCAGCGTGCCGGCCTTCACTTGCGGCAAGAGGAAGGTCACATCGGCGATCAAAAAATCAAGGTGGCCGCCAAGCAGATCGTTGAGTGCAGGCGCCGCGCCGCGATAGGGCACGTGCTGCGCCTTGATGCCTCCCGCGCCGTTCAGCATTTCGCCTGCGACGTTCATCGCGGTGCCCGAGCCGGCGGAGCCGTAGCTGACCTTCGGCGCGGTCTTGGCCCAGGCGATAAATTCGGAAATCGTGTTGGCTGGGATTTGCGGCCGGATCGCCATGAGCAACGGCACCGAGCCGATGCTGGCGATCGGCTCGAACGCCTTGGCCTGATCGTAGCTTGCCGGCGGACGCAGCGCGGGGCCGAGCACATGCGACGCCATGTTGGCGACCAGGATCGTCTTGCCGTCGGGGGCTGAGCGCGCAACCGCTTCGTTGCCGAGCGCCCCGCCGGCGCCGCCCTTGTTCTCGACGATGACGTTGTCGCCAATGGCCTTCTGGAGTTCGGGAGCGATCAGCCGTGCCATGATGTCGGCAGTGCCTGCCGCCGCATAGGGCACCACGAGCTTGGTGGTTTCGGCGGCCGATGCCGGATGAGGAGCGGCCAGATTGACGATGACGGCGCTCGCAAACGCGAGCCAGACCAGTGGCGGCTTCATGCTTTCTCCCCGATGCCTTTTTATTTGTTTTGCAGATGCTAACACGACTTTTGGGCTGTCGCTTTTTGGCCATCGGCGGTTGTACAATATGTCGCGGCGAATGCGATTCCGCTCGCCGGGCAGTAGTCTCCATTGAGGAGGAAATCCATGAAGACCGTTATTTTGGCCGCAGCGCTGTCGCTGGTCGCAACCAGCGCGTTTGCGACCTGCAAGAGCGACTCTGCGGACAAGAAGCTGGCGGGTGCCGCTCTTACCAGTCACATGAAGAAGTGCGAGACCGACGCGAAGAAGCAGTGCGAAGCGGACTCCGCCGCGAAGAAGCTCTCGGGCGCTGCCAAGGCGAGCCACATGAAGAAGTGCGTCGCCGACGCAGTCGGCACCTGATTGGCAGTTTCTGGATTTTATCGATGTAGCGGCAGCGCGATGCGCTGCCGCTTTTTCTTGAGCCCTCGCTGCGTCAATGCTGGAGGACGTCGCCCGGTGCGTTATGGGATTTCGTAATCCTTTGGATCCCACTCGGGTTTGGGATACTGCGGATTCATCTCCTCGAGCTTCTCGCGGACGATCGCTGCGATGGCCGCGTTGCGCGCCCATTTGTGGTCGGCAGGGATGACGTGCCACGGCGCCCAGGCGGTTGAGCAGCGTTGCAACATCAGCTCATAGGCGCGTTGGTATTCGTCCCACAGCTTGCGGTCGCCGATGTCGCCGGGGTTGAACTTCCAGCGGCTCTTCTTTTCGTCGAGCCGCGCTTGCAGCCGTTCCTTCTGCTCGTCCTTTGAGATGTGCAGCATGAACTTGAGAATGACGGTGCCGTTCTCAGTCAGCATCTTCTCGAAATCGTTGATCTGGTCGTAGCGCTGGTCGATCTCCTCGCGTGGCGCGAGATTGCGGACGCGGCCGATCAGAACGTCCTCATAGTGGGAGCGATTGAAGATGCCGATATAGCCGCGCGGAGGCGCTGAAAGATGGGCACGCCAGAGAAAGTCATGCGCCAGCTCGTCGTCGCTCGGCCGTTTGAACGCGCGCACCTGAACGCCAAGCGGACCCGTGTGATTGAACACGCCGCGGATCGTGCCGTCCTTGCCGGCGGTGTCGATGCCTTGCAGGATCACCAGCAGCGCGCGGGTGCCTTCGGCGTAGAGCCGGTCCTGCAAGACGTTGATGGTTTCGGCGTTCTTCTCGGTCTTGGATTTGGTCGCGGCCTTCTTGCCCAGCGCGGAAACATCGGCCGGATCGCGCTTGGCGAGCTGCACCCGGTCTCCCGGTTTGATCCGGAAACGTGCGCCGAAGTCTTTCGCCATGCTTACTTCATCCTCCTCAACCTACAGCACCAAATCGGCATACTCGGGGTGCTTGGCGATGTAGGCGTTAACGAACGGGCATTTAGGCACGACCTTGAGGCCGCGCGCCCGTACTTCGTCCAATGCCCCCTTGATCAGGCGTGATCCGATCCCGCGGCCGGACAGGGCCTGCGGCACCTCTGTGTGTGTGAACGTCACCACGCCCGGCGAAAGCCGATAATAGGCTGCGGCGGTCTCGCCATCGGCGTCGAGTTCAAAGCGGCTCTGAGCTGGGTTATCCCGGACGGCATCGGACATGCCGCATCTTAACCTTACGGCTCGTTCCGACCTATAACCGTCTTCACGCAGCAAACAGGATTGCAACACCGAGAGGCGCCGGGTGCGGCCTCGTATTGCTCTGCAACCATGAGGATATTTGGACCGAAGTTGAGCGGCTTTTGCGATCGGTTTCGATTGAAATTTCCTTCCGCAACCGATTAGTCTGGCCCGTTCACCGCGGATTGGGCACCTGCGGCACGGGTCGGAATGGGGATTATGGGTTTCTGGGGAAGGCTTGTTTCCTGCGCCTTGTTGCTCGCCGCCATGGCGGCCGCAACGCCGCCAAGCTATGCGGCTGCCGAGCCCAAATCGCTTCGGGAGCGGCTCGTCGGAACGTGGCTTCTTGTCTCGGCAACCGACATCAGGAAGGACGGCTCAACCGTCAACCGCTGGGGCGAAAATCCCAAAGGCACGATCATCTTCACCCCCGACGGACGTTATGCGCAGATGATCTTGCGAACGGACGTTCTGTTCGGCGCCAAGAACGCAGCGTCGTTCGGCACCTACACCGTCAACGAACGCGACAAAGCACTCGTCACGCATGTCGAAGCCAGCTCGAACCAGCACTACAGCGGCACGGATCGCAAACGCACCATTCTGAGCCTGACTGACGATGAGATGATCTATCTCAATCCGGCCTCTTCGGCGGGCACCAGCGTGCGGACCGTTTGGAAGCGCGCGCGGTAGCGTCCGCGGTATCTGGGCGTCTCATGAGAGTTCTTCTGATTGCGTTTCTGTTGGCGCTTCCGGCTGTGGCTCATGCCGCCAGCCCCGAGCAAATTTATTTTGCGGCACGCGATGCGGCCATCCGGAAGATCGAGCAGAGCGAGAAACGCAAGGAAAGCGACGAAGCGCGGGTGAAAATGCATGGTGCCGCGCTGGCCGATCTCGAGAAACAGCTCCGGCGAATTGTCGGGCCGTCGGAGATCAAGGACTTTCCCGCCGAGGGGAAGATCAATCTCACCACGCTGTTCAAAAGCGACCAGGGCTATGGCGCGCTCGATGCTCTGGTCCATTGGTCTGCCGACGAGAAAACCAGCGTGACGGTGACGACCGAGCCGTTGCTTAAAGCCTGGATCAAGGCACACCGGAATTGGTGGCCGAACCTTGAGAACGTGCCCCAGGATGTTGCGAAAGCGCTGCAGTCGAATGCGTTCTACACGCAAGCCTTGGACAGCGACGCGGCGTTCTCGCAATACACAACGCTGCCGATTTCGAAACCCGCGAGCGGGTTCGCGGTCGCCTTGCTCGGTTATCGCGCACAGGACATCGGGCCAAGCCCTGCCAGTCTCGTCATTGTTGCCGCGGTGCGCGGCGGCCGCGTCTTCCTCGTGAGCGCGTCCGCGAGCGCGAAGATTGAAGATATGCCCGCCTGCCAACCGATCTGGGATGAGGCCGTTCGCAAGGCGGGCGAAGCGTTCAAGACATGGGAATCCGGCGGACGCAAAGACGACAAGCTGGGGGAGCAGCAGTCGAAGATCGAGAACGACGGCGACGCTGCTTACCGCGCTTGCTTCGGTGAACGCATCAAAACCGACGCCCGGTTCAAGGCGCTGACCGAGCAAGCTCAGGCGCTTCTGGACTTGCTCCCGGCGAAATAGCTCCTCACGGTTGACCGTGATGACTACTTTACGCGGTCATCTTGACCGCACAATCGGCATCTATACATCCCTTGCGGTCTGAACCCGGGAGCTTTTCATGGCCGATCTTGTGCTCTATCACGCCGCGCCGTCGCGTTCGTCCGTTGTCCGCTGGATGCTCGAAGAGGTGGGTGAGCCATACGACATCCATCTGCTCAGCCTGAAGAACGGTGATCAACGCAAGTCCGACTATCTCGCGGTCAATCCGCAGGGCAAGGTGCCTGCGCTCAAGCACAAAGGCGTGGTCACGACTGAAGTCGCCGCGATCTGCGCCTATCTCGCCGACGAATTCCCCAAGGCAAAGCTCGCCATTCCGGTTGGCGACCCGCGCCGTGGCACATACTTCACCTGGCTGTTCTTCGGGCCGAGCGCGGTTGAGCCGGCAATGATGGACAAGGGATTCCCGCGCACCAATGCGCCACCCGGAACGGCGGTCGGCTATCGCGAGCTCGATCAAGTGCTCGATGTGATCGAGAACGCCGTCGCCAAGAACACGTATCTGATGGGCGAGCAGTTCACCGCCGCCGATGTCGTGATCGGCGCCGGCCTTCGCTGGGGCATGCTGTTCAAGCTGATCCCCGAGCGCGAGCAGTTCAAAGCCTATGTCGGACGCCTGTCGCAGCGGCCCGCATTGCAGCGTGCAGACGCCAAGGACAAAGAACTGGCGGCCGCCTAGCCGACGACTCACCAAGCTCCGATGTCTCCGCGGCGCGGGAAGGACTTCGGAGCTTGGCCGTGTTGAGCTTGTCAGTGGTGTTGCGAGCGTTCAGCTTCGCGCAGCACATCAAGCGGGCGCCACGGTTTTGGCATGAACGTCGCTCCATCGGGCAGTTTCATCTTGTGTGACGCGCCCGATGTCACGATCACATGCATCTTTGGAAATCGCTCTTTCGCAACGTGTGCGAGCTCAATGCCGTTGATCCGGCCCGCGAGATTGACGTCGGCAAAGATCATCGACAAGCAACCGCCGATCTTGTCCAGCACGAGCAGCGCGGCCTCCGCGCTTTCGCACTGAATCACCCCCATGTCGCTTTCCTCGAGAAGCACTGCAACCATTTCGCGTTGCATGGCATCGTCTTCGACCACAAGAGCGATCGGTTTGAAGGGCGTCGCCTGTCCCATCGTCGCCTCCGTCAAATGACAACCGGAAGACAATGCGTCAAAAGAGATATCGTTCAGCGGCCGGTGATAAAAATTGCTGCGTTCGGAAAAGATTCTGAAATTCAAAGCCGTTCGGTGATCTCAGCCATGGATTCGAACATGAAATCGGGGTTATGGCTTCGAAGCACCGAAGGATCGGCATAACCCCAACTGACCAAACCGCAGGCAATGCCCGCCGAACGGGCGGCTTCGATGTCGCGGATCTCGTCGCCAATCGCGATGGTTTCGGTGGATGCAACGGCTGAGCGTTTCGTCACGCGCTTGAACTTCGCGGCCTTGCCGAACAGCGAAGCGCCACAATCGAAATAAGCGAACAGCGCCGCGGTTTGTGCGCCGAGCTGACGACGAACATTCGCCTCATGATCCGAACTCACAAGGGCAAGCGTGAGGTTTTTTCTGGCGAGCGTGAGCAGCATTTCTCTGGCGCCGGGAAACAGCGGAATGTCCTGCATGTGCTGCGTCTTCAGTCGCCGCATGTGACGCGCGATCGCCGGCACCTTCCATGGCGGAACGTCGAGCCGCGCGAGCAATTCGCGCGAACCGCAGCGCCGCAATTCTCCGATCTCGTTGTCGGCGACGCGGCGAAACTTGAATTCGTCCGCAACACCGTTCAGCACGCGCACGAACCACGGAAAGCTGTCCGCGAGCGTGCCGTCGAGATCGAAGATGACGAGGCGGTGGGGCAGGGTGGTCTAGGCCCGGGGGCCTGCGCCGGGGTCGCGGATTGTGCCGGCGGCGACGAGGCGATTCCAAATGAACAGCACGACGATGGCCCCGATGGTGGCGGTGATGAAGCCCGCCCCCTGGTCCGGGCGGTACCAGCCGATGAGCTGGCCGACGAAGGTCGCAAGGAACGCGCCGACGATGCCAAGGATAATCGTCAGGATGAAGCCTGAGGGGTTGTTCGGGCCGGGGGAGAGAATGCGGGCAAGAATGCCAGCAACAAGTCCGACAAGGAGAATCCAGAGCATGGCCGCCTCCCTTTTGCCGCTTTGCGCCGCGGCGTGAGCGAGCATCTAACCACCATTTTGGGGCATCGCAACGGCGCCCGTCATCCACCTGCCTTGAAACCTTCTCAATCTTGGCTGTTGATTATGACGGCCCGAAAATAGGAGGGACCGATGGGTTTGCTCGACGTTCTCAACGGCATGCAGAATGGCCCGCGCGGCCAGACCGATCCCAACGCCAAGGGTGGCATGTCGCCGATCACCATGGCGATCCTGGCTCTGCTTGCCTACAAAGGCATCAAACACCTTAGTGGAAATGGAAATCCGGCGCCGCAGCCAAGCGGCAATCCGCAGCGCATTCCGGACGCGCCCACCCAAACTGCCGGCGGCGGCGGATTGGGTAGCATTCTCGGCGGCCTGTTCGGCGGCGGCCAGAGCCCGTCCAGCAGCGCAAGCACAGGCGGCGGTCTGGGCGACCTTCTGAAAGGCCCGCTCGGCGGCATGCTCGCAGGCGGCGCGGCCGGTAGTGTTTTGAGCGGCGGCCTCAACGATCTGCTCAAGCAATTCCAGCAGAACGGTCACGGCGAGGTCGCGAAGTCCTGGGTCGGCACCGGACCGAACCAGGAAATTTCGGCGAGCGATCTGGCCAAATCGATCGGTGCGGAGGATCTCGACAAGTTGAGCCAGCAGACCGGCCTGCCGCTCAGCGATCTGCTCGAGGGCTTGCGGCGCGAGCTGCCGGGCGCGGTGGATGAACTGACGCCGCACGGCCGTCTGCCGACGTCCGACGAAGCATCGCGTTGGGTGTGACCGCGCGAGAGAAATGAAAGAGCGCCGGCCTCTCGGCCGGCGCTCGTCCTTGTTGCCTCAGGCTTTCGCCAGATCGGCCGGCACCTTGCCGCCGTTGGCTGCGAGCTTCTGTATGACCTGCTTGTGCAGCCAGATGTTCATCGAGGCGGAATCGTTGGTGTCGCCGGTGTAGTTAAGCTCCTTCGCGAGCTCCTTGCGCGCCGAGAGGCTGCTGTCGAGGTTGAGCAGCTTCATCAGATCGACAATCGATTTTTTCCAATCGAGCTTCTCTTTGTTCTCCGACGCGAGCTTGGTGAGGATCGCCTCGACGTCCACTTGCGCCAGCGGCGTGGCCCCAGAGGGCGCGATCGACGGTGCGCTGCCGGACGCCGAACCGCCAGTGGCCGCAGAGGTGCCCGCGGGCTTGCCGGTTGCATAGCCGATGATCGCCGACATGATGTTTCCAAAAATACTCATGGGTTCGCTCCCTGGTTTCGAATGTGAAAATCTACGGTGCGTTGTCAGGCGGAATTGTGACTGCGGCGCGCGCCGCCTCATTTTCAGGTCGGGAAGTTTTTGATGCAGACGCATGCAAACGGTGCGCGGGTGTGGTGGAGAATCCGCTGCATCCCCTTGCCGCAGTAACAAAATCGTCATGCCAGTTGCATTGCACAATACGCAATGCCAGCCCGCGTGCACTGCGCTAACGGAGCTCAAAACGCGCACCATCTCCACACGCCTGGGGCGGCATCGAACTCCACATGGAGAATGAGATGTCTTATCTGACAAAATCCTCTTTCGCTTTGGCTTTATCCTTGGGACTCGCGCTGACGGCGGTTGCTTCGCCGGCGGCCATGGCGCGTCCGGCGCAGCGTGCGGGCTATAACGCGCAAGCGTTCGCGCCGGGCGGTCCGGGTCAGCCGGATGGTTTGGGCGGCGTGCTGATCAGCAACCAGCGCGCTGAAGCGTTGCGCGAATGCAATGCGATCGCCAGCCGCTTTACCCAGCAGACGTGGGGTGTTCAGCAGAACGATACGTATCGTGCCTGCATGACGCAGCACGGCGAAGTGGAGTAACCGCGTTGTGATGAACAAGCCCGGATGCGAAAGCGTCCGGGCTGTTCTTGCGAAGAGCTGGATCCCCGCTTTCGCGGGGATGACAGTGGAGTTTAACGAGCGGGGTGTGCCTCGCATCGAGAAATTCAGATTCAGTTTTCAAACAGCCCGGTCTTGTTCAGACGCGCCAATTCGCTCCGGGGCTGGTTGCGGCGCCCGGTCGCCGTCTTCCTCTTTCCCCTTCGGACAAAAAAGTCCGAGGGATGGAGCGCCGAATGACGCCACATCTTAGTCTCACGCCTTGCGGGCGTTGCGTCCCTGAAGAAGGACGCTCGCCACCCGGCGCTCCATCGCGGCACTTTTCAATCCCGGGCCACGCTTTCCAGAACGGTTTTGCCGTT
>BFBZ01000060.1_pt1 | contig 93365 bp, 91 predicted proteins | sample 1888401 | NCBI WGS metagenome assembly BFBZ01 (sample SAMD00112614, study PRJDB3348) | symbiont metagenome | host: Chara braunii
GGTCCCAGCCGCCGCTTACCGCCTGTTCGCCACGGGGCGAGCACCGGCCGTCCACTCGATCATGATGCGTTTCCACAGAAGCGCATCATGATCTTATCCTTGCTTGAGCATGATCTTTTGGGAAAACCGGTTTCTACTTTTTTTGAGATTATACCATAACCCGTTGATTCAAGATGGCTTTTTTCAGGATTGCGGCTCCCGGGACAGGTGTCATAATCCCGCAAAAAAACTTTGCCGAAAGCCCTTTCCAAACCCGCCTCGCATTGGTACATACCGCCCGCACCCGATGGTCGACCCGGCCTACGGGCTCAAGCCTTCTCAGGAAGCCTTTGGGATGGATCGGCGGCACTCTCTAGTGTCAGCCAGGAACACCCGACACTTCCCGACAGGGTCGCACCAGTTAACGCGGGGTGGAGCAGCCCGGTAGCTCGTCAGGCTCATAACCTGAAGGTCATAGGTTCAAATCCTATCCCCGCAACCAAAATTTCCTAGTGGAATCAAAGAATTAGCCCGCCTCTGGCGGGCTTTTTCATGCCTTACCAATCTCTCCCAATCAGTACAAAAGAAATCTAAGTATTTTCAATTGGTTACGGGAATTTCGGCGAGAATTACCAATCGCTCCCAGATTCTCCACGGCACAAAAATGGCACAAAGTGGCACAAAATCCTTTGAGCCGACGGTTTGAGAAACCTCCTGTATATCAATAATGGCTTGATGTACCGTGATTTTTTCAAACTAGATTTCGGTTTGAGATTGTGCTATATTATCAAGTATGGATAGACAAAGAGGAAAACTTTTAAACCAGCTCGCCGACATGCTTCCCGAAGGGATGCTCATCGATGCTGCCTGGCTAAAGGCCCATGGCTATTCCCCCCAGTTGCAGCATCAGTACGTGAAGTCGGGCTGGCTTGAGCAACCCGCTCGCGGGGTCTTTCGGCGTCCGCGCGGATCCCTGAGCTGGCAACAGGCCGTGATCTCGCTTCAGACAATCCTGAACTTTTCGCCCCTCGTTATCGGGGGCCGAACCGCGCTCGAACTTCAGGGCTATGCACACTACCTGACGCAGTCGACGATACGCGTCCATCTGTACGGTCCGAAAGCGCCCCCGGCCTGGCTCCACAAGCTGCCGCTATCGGTCCCGTTCGTCTATCACAACGACCGACGCCTCTTCAAAAACGATCCCGTGGCCAAGGGCATAAGCAGCGTTCGCTGGAACGTCGAGACCGGGCAGATGACCGATGTCACGGCCTTCCGAGGCGGCGATGTTACTCAGCTGAATTGGGGCCAGTGGGATTGGCCTTTGACCCTCTCGACGCCAGAGCGCGCTCTCTTCGAACTGCTTGATGAGCTTCCCAAAGACGAAAGCTTCGACCAGGTCGATGCCCTGTTCGGCGGCCTAGCCAATCTACGTCCCGACCGGCTGCAGAAACTTCTCAATGACTGCGCAAGTGTAAAGGTCAAGCGACTGTTTTTCTACTTCGCGGATCGCCACAAGCACGCCTGGCTTAAATATCTCAAGAAAGACACGGTTGACCTCGGTCATGGCAAGCGCATGCTCGTGAGGGGAGGCGTTCTCGATCCCACCTACCAGATAACGGTGCCGGGAGATCTCCATGGCGTTCGCTGAGATCTACAGAAAGCAGGTTGCCCTGCTGCTCCGCGTTCTACCCATCGTCACGGAAGAAGATTGCTTTGCCCTCAAGGGCGGTACTGCGATCAATCTGTTCGTGCGCCACATGCCGCGTCTTTCGGTCGATATCGATCTGACTTACCTTCCTGTTGCGCCGCGACCAAAATCGTTGGCTGCCATCGACGCCGCGATGAAACGCATCGCGGCCAAGATCAGACTAACCATACCGGGCGCCCAGGTTCACGAAACGCAAAAAGAAAATGCGACGATCAAGCTCGTGGTCAGGTCGCAGGGAGTCCAGATCAAGATCGAAGTAACCCCGGTCCTGCGCGGTTGCGTATTCGAGCCGGTGCTTGCTCCTGCTACTCCTGCCGTCCAAAACCAGTTCGGCTTTGCGGAGGCCCGGATCGTATCCTTTGCCGATCTGTATGGCGGAAAGATCGTGGCGGCGCTCGATCGTCAGCATCCCCGAGACCTGTTTGACATACGCGACCTCCTCGCGAATGAGGGCGTGACGGACGATCTCCGCAAAGCTTTCATCGTTTATCTGTTGAGCCATGATCGGCCAATGTTCGAAGTGCTCGGATCATCGGCCAAGGACATCAGCGACGAATTCCTGCATGGCTTTCAGGGGATGACCAATGAGGCGGTTTCAAAAGACGAACTCCTTGCTGCGCGAGCGGCTCTCGTCGCGGCAATCCTAGACGAAATGCCCAACGATCACCGAAAATTTCTTGTTGCGTTCGAACGGGGTGAGCCGGACTGGGATCTGCTTGGTGTTCCGGCCGCTCCTGATCTGCCGGCCGTAAAATGGCGCCAGCAAAACCTCAACACGCTGCCCCAGGAAAAGCGCGATGAACTCGTTGCAGGCCTTGAGCGCGTACTGGCTTCCAAATAAGTTATGGGGGTTTCCGTCCGCCTCTAGTTCGGCCGGTGAACGCGTTTTTCCTGGCTTGCTATGAAGTCAACGAGCACCGACTTGCGTGCACACAGGACTGACCCAAGTCTAAACACGGGCAACTTTGAAGTTTCTGCCAAATGGTAGACCTTGCGGCGGTAACGGTGCCCGTCCGAGCCGAAAAGATATGAGGCGATGGCTGCGGCTCCCTTCAGGATGTCGTCAGCCAAAGGTTCTGTTGTCACCTCCTGTAGCACCATGCGCCCTCCACGTTCTTTTCGAATTCATACGTAACCTGCAAATCCCCTGGTTCAGTCTCGTGCCGCATTGCTGCGGTCTATTATGCTGCCAATAAAAGGTAGTCCCTGCGATCGTCTGCTTGAAAACCTCTGGCTGCAGAAGCCCTATTGTCTTTTTTGGGTAGGTGCGGAGTCAAACTTAAAATGGTGCAGTGCGGAACGTTCACAATCATTCCGCTCCTGTGATGATTTTGATGCTGACGCGCTTCCACGGTGAGATACGATGCCCCTTACATATCGGCGGTTGCTATTAACAGACTTTCTCAAAGATTCCGCGTTTCGGGCACATGTAAACGACAAGCCGGGAAAGTCTAAAGGCTCCTCCTTTCAATCGAGCCGTTCGGCCGCGCCTTCACGAGCTCTGCCTACCAAAAAATTCCAACCATTCCGTGCGCGTTGGCATCTCCTTGCGAGTAATAGAGGTCAGTACCGTCACGATTGATGGTGACGACCTGTTCGGAGGGAGAGCGCAATGTGGGAGCCGCTGACAGCAACAGGCGAGCCGAACTGTGGTGTCACAGCCGCGCAGCGGGTTGAGATCGAGCGTTCTCAAGCCTGGGCTTACTATATCAATGGCGGTGGCGGTGCGATTGACTATTTCGACGGTTACAGGTGGTACGAAATGGCCTGTCGTCATATCGCCGATGACGACGAGCGGCGTCGCGAGCGATCACGCTGACAACGCTCTATGTCGCGGATGAGACCGCATCTACCAGAGATTCTCAGCCATTCCGCTACGATTCCCAATCCTTCCGATGGGGCGTTTGTGCTGCCTTCAGTAAGCTGATCTCCATCAACCACAACCAAGGAGATCATCATGAAAGTCATCACGATCGGCAAACGCCTCGTTCCCGTCGAACAGATCGCTTACGTCGAACCGTTCGATCCCGCGAGCAATCCAGACTTCAAGAAGGAGTTCAAGGGACGTGTAGTCCTGCTCAACCGCGAGATGGTTCTCACCGAACAGACGCCGCAAGACTTCGCGGTGGAGCATGCACTGCATCTGTTCACGGAGGACAGTGTCGCGGTCAACAAGGCGATCCAGTTCAAGATCGAGACCTTTGAGCCAACCGAGAGCTTCAAGCCGGCCAAGCCGTACCAGACGCGCCTCAAATGGCGGGATCTAGCCGGCGAGGAGCAAAGTAAGCTGCTCGTGACGTCTCCCGAGATCGTCATCGCGGAAATACTGAGCGCCAAGGTGGAGATGGCGCCCGTCCCAAAACGGTCACCACGCCGTCCGCAAAGAGGTCGAAACGGCTCTCGCCGGATGGAAGGGTTTCAGGCCTGAGGTCGGACAAAACCTGAAGCATCGAGTGTAGAGCGCCTCTGCCGAAAGCTCCGGCAGAGGCGTTTCTCTTTGGGTGTCAGAAGTGCAAGCCACGCCGCGTCATGACACGCCGGAGGTTATCCAGAGAGGTGAGGGCGGTCGTCCTGAGAGCCGTTCCAGGTTCAAGCCTGGTGAGCCCCTGCTCAAGTTCTTCCGCCAGCCGGCAGAGCTCTTCGCGGGTCAGCAGCATCAATTCGTTGATCGTCCAGGTTTTCATCGCATCCTCCATCGTGCGGCCGCGCCAATCGCGGCCTTGGACGGAGGCGCGTGCGCCGGAGGAGGCGGATGCATCGCTGGCGACCGCAACGAAGTGGAGGAGCGTCCCTTTAGGGGCGCTTGCATCCTTGAGCCGACGGCCTGCCTGCAGGCGAACCGGCGCGATCAAGCCGGAGCAAGGCCGATGGCGCGGACCGGAGCATTGACGTTGGACAAACGGCCGAAATCTTCTTTGCGCCTGCCGAATCTTCTTGCAGGATGACGCAATGACAACCGCAGGTCGTTCTTCCGCCATGGCGTCGCCTGGAGATTCCGCCGCTTCACGCGTCGGCTCGATCCTAGCTGCCGTCCGGCCGTTGGCAGCCGAATATTACGCGCTCACAGGCAAGCCGCTTGGCGTGACCGGCGAGTTTGCCGAGTTCGCCGCCGCAGAGTGTCTTGGTCTTGAACTCACGGTTGCCCGCACAGCCGGATATGACGCTGTACGCCAAAGTCCCCGGGGTCCCATTCGTATCCAGATCAAAGGACGTGCTCTCACCGAAGGTGCCAATCGGAGCCAGCGGATCGGGCGCATTAAGCTCGATTCCGACTGCGATGTCGTGCTGCTGGTGCTGCTCGACGCGGCCACACTTGAGCCAAAGGAAATGTGGGAAGCCCCATTCAGCTCGGTTGCGACGCGGCTGGCCGAGCCAGGCTCGCGCGCCCGCAATGAGCGCGGCGCTCTCAGTGTCAGCAATTTTAAGCGTTTGCGCGGCGCGCACCAAGTGTGGCCGCCGACAGCGTCAAATTACCGGACAAGTGCTGGCTGCGCCTCACTTACAGTATGAGTGATACAGGCCCGGCGGATAGTTGACGCTAATTTGGGCTATCTAGGTTGCGCATCACTCGCGAGGCGGCTCTGATCGGCATGTCGGCGGAGCTACCTGTACCGCTACAAGAAACGCTTCTCCGCGCTAGATCTCATTTTTGTCAGTGTGCGCAGGCCGCCCCTGAGTAACGCAATATGTACGAACGACGCGACAAGAAGCCGAAAGCACGCTATGATTGTGCATTCCACACAAAAGATCTGAGCCAATCTATATTCCCGAAAAACTGGAGATGCCAGTGTTTGAGCCGATTGACGGTTACGAGCAACTTCTGACTGGTGCCCACCGAAAGCCTGCTCCTGTTGTCCGTCCTCCTTTACTTGTTTGGCACCTGGCTTTTTGGGCTGACCCTCGGCAGCCAAAGGACTATAGTCCGCCAGCCGCGACATCAGAGGAACGCAGGACGGCGAGAAAAACGCACATAGACGAATATCTGCGGCATCTCTATTTGCGCCTTCATACTCATCCCGTTTTGAAAACATCGGCAACACCAGGGGTTGATGAATTCCAAGTTCAGCACGCCGCACCTAATCATCAACCTCTGTTCGGCCGGGCCCTCGACGCAAATGGTGACTTCAAGCCACTGGGGGACCCGCACCGCGTTCCGTTTGGAAGAGACTCTCAGGTTGTAACTTACCTGTTCTTTTGGTGGGGCCTGCGAGTTACGCTTCGTTTTGAGTTTCATACCGAGTATCTGACAATATCGACCCACATTGATCTCTCTTCTCATCAAGATAAAGATCAGTTCCGTAAAAACAGTCCGGTACCCGTTCATGCGCTCTACGACGAACTTGAGAGACTGAACCTGAACATATCGGAAGATAAATTGGCGTTGGACGACCCCAAGCACTACGACCCATCGGTTCGCCTGAAGTATCAAACCATCAATGAAGCGCTCTATTTCACAATCTGGGAGGAGTTCTTTTCCAAGATTTTGCGTGCGGATCAATCCGAAATAAATCGATTAGGTCGCGTGTTTGCCGACTTCCGGTGTCTTTTGCTTAGCAAGCAAGCGCCGGCGGAATATGCAGCCATCTTAGCGGAGAAGCCCTGGCAAAACTTTCAGGAGCCGTTTTGGAGAAGACGCGGAGGCCCGGCTCCCCAGGATAATGAAAAACCTGAGACGAAGCAGGGTTACTGGCAAGAGCGGCGTGCCGAGTTCTGGCCACTGTTGACCGCGAATATAAGAGGTGTCGATTTCAAGCGCTACGAGTTTACAGCCAGTCAGATGCTTAAGGGTAGGGCCCTCTACATTACCGCGCTCGGCCCTCAGCCCGCAATCGATCGCGGTGGAGAAAGATTTCCGCTGTGCTATTTCTTTTATACCTACACGTTGAACGGATGGCAGATAGGTCGGCTGGTAGATCGGATAAATTACCTTGGCACGGTGCGCCTTGCGGCACTAATCGAGCTTGAACAGCTGCGTGATGCGGCGCTTGAAATCGGAGATTGCGAGCGAGAGCTAAAGAGCGCATTTTCCGATGCGCATAAGATAAGAAATGCAAAGAAGGACAGCAATGGAGCCTATAGCGCAACGTCAACGCCGGACTTTAGCGGCGTAGGCGCGTCCGGCGAGAGCATCGAAGAGGTAGACGCGCGTGCAATGCATCTTGAAAAATACCTTGATCGTATCGGAGCGAAGATAAGCTCCATAAACGAGAAGTTCTCTGGTGATATCGAGTACCGCATCGAGCGGTCGCGATATTATGTCAAGCAGTTCAATGTTGGGATCGCTGCGCTTCGTATTCGCCGTCTCGAAGGATTTCAACCTTATGACGTCTTTATTAGGCGACGACTTGGCGCTGCGTTCGATTCTATTGACTTGTTAGGAATTCGTTACCAACGTGTGCGGGCAGATATGTCGGCGCTCTATCAGTTATATCTTGCGCATGAAAGCCGCGCGGTACAGACGGCAACTCGCGATCAAAATGTGGAGATTGAGCATATTCAGGCTATTGCTGATTTCGCTCTGTTCGCGGTTCTTGTGCCTTACTATCTCGGAAACTTACTTGAGCACATCGTGTGGAGTAATACAGAGCACCATGCCCCTTGGTGGGCATGGCTTCTGTTGTTTCTGGGGTTCCTATCGTTTGCGTTGATCCGAGCCAAAAAAAGTATAGCGCGAGCTTGTCATTCCATATGGAAACGAATCGAAATATGGATGTCTAGTAGATCTTAGGCTCCGATAGATCGTTGTTAGTGTTGCTTCTTGTCGGCCGGGGCGGCAGGTCGCGTCGACTCGAGTAGCGATTTGACGGAACGGGTAATGTCAAAGCGCCGGCGGTGAAAATGACCATAGAAACTACTGTCGCAGCAATTTTGAAATATTCCTCCACAATTCACCTCATATCCCTATGCTAAATGGCTCGTCACTTCTCAAGCGGATCTCCTGCATGCACTCTGGTAATGATGCATTGCAAGAAGCAACTATTTCGTCGATCTAGAAAGTAATAATGTTGCGCGGCAAGAGTCGAGGCAGAGTGTCTTTGGTAGAGTGCGTTCAATGCCGCGCGGCCAACCGCGAGGTGACGGTGGCGGAGGTGGGAGCTGCCTGGAGATACTCTGGCCTTGAGAAATATGCGGAGCCTCTGCCGGTTGGAGCGGAATCCAGCCCGTCGAGCCCGTACTCAAGCTGTTCCGCCAATCTTAGCGGCAAGGTATCAGTAGATCGTTGTCAGTTTAAAGGTCCGTGGTGAGCCAAGCAGCGTGACTCGGTCCTGCTAGTGTGAGCCGCGGCTTATGTGATGCATTGAAGGAAGTGATGCCTCACCGCGCCCCCTGCGACGCGATAAAGGACCTGATGTCGTCCGTAAGCCGAAACCACTCACGATTGTGGCGAGAGGCTGCGAAGCGCGCGTGAAGCTCGCGCTCAAGGGACGGCGGTCCCTGGATCGTCAGATGGACGGTGGGCTCGACATGCGATGCGGTCCGTAGAGAGCTCAGTCTCCGTTCAAGGCAGGTCGTGAAGCCAATCTTCACGAATTCAGGATTGTCCGTGCTGATCAGATACACGAGAGGTGCGGACCGTACTTTTCGGGTGCTGTAGATCGCGTTGATCACGCGCCGGCACTGGCGGCGCACATCTTCGTCAAAGCAATCGCTGCGAGCGGGTCGCTCCGCCGGATATCCGTACTGGAGGCGTGCTGCGACGGTTTTCGCGTGCGCGCTCGACTGTGGGGAAGCCGCTGGAATGTTTGCATGACGTTCCCGCAGCGACTGGACCATCGACGCAACGTCGTCGATCGACTTGATGGCGTGCTGCTTGAGCTGTCGGTCGTCGAGATCCGTATCGTCGAACGCATCGTCGTCCGATAGCTCTTGCTCCATCTCGGCCGGATGAAACCGGTTCCAAAGCCACCGGTGTGCCGTTTCTTTCTTGGCCTTTGCGAGCAGCCTCTTTGCCGCCGCCCGTGGCAGATCGCGAAGATCATCGGCGTCGCACAAAATGATCCAGTCTTCTGGCAGAGAATCGGGAGCACCAAGATGCTCCAACGTCTGGGACAGGGCTTCAACGTCCTCGCTCGGCTCTGACACTCCCACCCTCCATTCCGGCGAATACGCGATACGGCCACGGTTGCTGGGATACTCGTCAAAACTGCGAATCGTGTCATCTACCGGAGCTCATCAGCTTGGGGATAATCGAGTTCCCGCCGATCCCTAATTCGATAACGGCCCAGCCATCTCCATGAGCTTTCAGGTCGAAACAGTTTGGCGGTTCAGGGCGCATCCGCCTGCGGCGGCCAGGCTCTATACGCCGCTGAGCGGACGTCACCGAGCCCCACGGTCTCGGCCGTGCGGGCGATCCTTCGCGCAAGAGTCTGTGGTGTGCCTCGCCGGGGTTTCTAGATGCTGAAAAGTAAAGCAATGCCAACGATTTACTTTCGACGATAATAGGGTCACTAGAATCCCGGCGCAAAAAAAGAACTAGCATTTGCGGCGCCAAGCGACCCGGTGTGGCGCGGCATAGTCACCGTGATTGTATTAATGTACGGGTACGGCAATTACGTGGAGTGCATCCATCGACTAATATGAGGGCTTGGTCAGGTTGCGCTTATGACAGTTCACAGCAGCAAAGATCCCGAAGTTCATTTGATGGTCTTTACGGTTTGGACAATCAGTCGTGGCGGAGCCTTACTCCGCACCAGATAGAAGAGCTGAAATATTTTTTTGCCCGAGCAAAGCAGCTGGGTTCTTCACCGTAGGAAGGAAAAAGGTAGCCCGTCGTGTGGATTGAGAGCATGCTTGTTCAGGTTGGTGTTCGTCGGATCCAAGGATAGTAGTACATTGAAGCGTTTGTCTGCTGGTTGGCAGCTGTTGTATCCGGTGATGTCGCCTAGGTGCTGATACGAATGAAAGTAGTGAAATTCGTCGAGAGAAACTCTTGTCGAATAGGAGGTAAAGCTGATGAGCTTCAGCGATTTCATGTCGGTGATCCAGCTCGCAGCTGGGCTCAACACCGCGTACTTTTCGTTTAGTCAGCTTCGACTACCTGCATTTGAAGCTGAACAGCGCGCTTTGGACCGTCTCGCAGAAATCATTGGCCGTCAGAGGCAAGGTAGCGAGGAGAGTGGGGCGGCGGGAGCGGGCTACGACCTCTATCTTCAGCTGCGGATTGATTTGGACACCATTCGGTATGCGTCGCAGCGAAAGGACGGGATCTTTGGCAAGGGGTGCTTGGTCGCTGCGATCATATATGTGGCGCTTTTGATTTTCGGTTCATTTTATGCGCAAACTGAGCTTTCCTTCCTGCCGGCCCTTGTAATCTCAACCTTCGGTTTTCTGCCTATCGCGGCCTCGTTTGTCGTTAATGTTGCCGCATCGCAACAGGTGAGATCGAAAATTACGAGGCGACGTCAGGAGCTAGAAAGAACCGTGTTTTCCCGCTCACAAGAGCGTTACGATCGGAGCTAGTTTACGAAATGATTGTTGACCGCACGGGCAAGCTTGTCCAGTGGCTGCTATCACTGTGTCCAGTAGAGTGCTCAGGCCGTCTGCTGGATATACTAGCAATTCTTGCGCACGCGACAGATCGCGTCGACTTTGACTGTTTTGATCCGCGCGAGGAGGATGTTAATAATTTCAGCATAGCCTTGTGCCACGGCAAACGACTATACTTTCGCTGGGAACACCCTTTCGCTTCAAACGTAACTATCCGGTAGCGGCGATGGAATTGGATCTTGAAACAGCGACGCTAAATGGCCAACTCCCGGCTATACATCCAGGTGTTCTGCTGGGGCGGAGTGTTTTGGCGAAATCGAGGTTGTCTCCCCGGGCGATCTCAGAGCGCCTCGGCCTTTCATTCGACGATTACAAGTATCTGCTCGACGGCAAAAAGCAAATTGATCCGGAACTAGCCGAGAGGATCGCGTTAGTTGTTGGCGGCAGTGCTGAAATATGGCTTCGCTTACAAGCAACGTTCGACAAGGCGCCGGGCAACAAGCTTGGCGGTCCTAGCTTGGGCTGAACGGATTGTGTTGTGTTTCTTAGTTGATGCCTGCTGTTCCAATAAATGATACATCGATTGCCGTCGAAATCCAACTACGGGACTTGCGCCTCCGCCTGCGCCTCCGCCTGCGGCGGTCAGGCTCTATGACGCCGCGTTGCGGACGTCACCGAGTCCTGCGGTCTCGGCCCTGCGGGTGACGATCCTTCGCGCAAGGGCTCAGGAGTGCCTCGCCGGGGGCACTCGGTCCCGCGTGCCGCCCTCGCTAGCGCTCGGCCGTCGCTATGCTCACGCTCCTGCGGGTGCCCTGTTAACCGGTCTCGGCACCGGCGAGTTGCCTCCGCTGCGCTACGGCTGATACGCCATGTCTCCGGGCGATGCGCTTCTCGGCGCACGCGGTTTGACTGCGTCAGTTCTCGCTGGGCCAGCCATGACGCAGGAGAAGCTTGTATCCGCTCTCGCTCAGCCAGCGGGCGCGGGTCATGTGACTCTCATAGGCCTGGCGGGCTCGATGTGGTTCACGGGTGGGATCGATATGCAGGACGATCTCCGCCACTTCCCGCCAGTCGGCACCGTCAGCGTCGGCATCCAGCAGCCGCAGATAGGTGATCGCATGCTCGTGATCGTAGGGCGTCAATGCGTCATCCGCCGGCGCGAGATCGGCGCAATCGGGATCGAGCGGCACGTTTTCCATGGGATCTCCTGACCAGCGGAGGACTGGCGAAGCTGCCCTGAGAGTTTGATCAGGGTGTGGCGGTCCGGCAAGCGACGACGATGCGGTAAAGTAAACCCTTTCTCGCCGCTGCCGCGGCAGTCCTCAGGGCGCTGCCGCCCGGCGCGGCGCAAGGGCGGGCAAGAGGCTTTTGGCCGTAGCCGGTGAACTGTGGCCTCCTGCTGCAGCTCACGAACAAAAGGCCCATTCGGGATTACGTACGAGCTTGCGGCGCATGCCGCGCAGATGGACGTAAGATCAGCCTAATAGTCCAGGTGTGCGGTGTCCCGAAATGCGGTATCATCAAGGTGGCCGCCTTAAAGCCATGGCGGAAACCCTATGCAGCACATTGAATGGCTAAGAACGGCAACCGAGACGATTTCTCACAGGCAACGAAGAACCGACTTGCCAGGCAGGCTCGGTATCATTGCAGCAATCCCAGCTGTAGGCATCTGACATCCGCGCCTACAAGCGACGGCGCCAAGGAAATCAATATCGGAGTTGCCGCCCATATCTGCGCCGCTGCGCCAGGTCCCGGCGCGCGCCGCTACCGCGCAGATATGACGCCCGAGCAGCGGATGTCGCCTGACAACGGCATCTATCTTTGCCAAGACTGCGCCAAGACTATCGACTCCGACGATCCCGCGTTCTCGGAGCATGTCTTGCATGGATGGAAGCGCAAGCACGCCGAAGACATGTGGCGGAGCATTGTCGAAAAGACCCCGTTCGGGCCGACAATGCCACCTACCGTCGGGGAGATCGGTGCCCTCCTGCAAGCTGCGGCAGCTGCAGATCTCGAAGTGTTCAAGCGCTCCGGCAAATGGCCTCAGACCAACGTCAGTTTAGTGCTGAAAGTCGAAGGCCAGCCTGAGCCGGTGCTTGCGAGCGTGCTCGGTCAAACACTCGGCATCCTGGACGATCTCGTGATCGTGGCCCCGCCGGGCACCGGCAAAAGCACCGTTTTGTTTCAGATGGCCGAGGGGTCCGTTAGCGCCAAGAGCGGGACACCTCTGGTCATTTCCCTCTCGGACTGGTCAACCGGCGGGCTCTCGCTGGTCGAGTCCATTTTGCGTCGGCCGGCCTTCCGCGGATTAACCGAAAGTGATTTGCGTGCGGTGGCCGGGCAGCCCGGCGTTGTGTTCATGTTCGACAGTTGGAATGAACTCGGCGGCGACGCGCGACGACGCGCGCGTACCGAAATTCAGGCCCTGCGGGCCGAATTGCCGGCAGCGACATTCGTCCTTACCACGCGTCCGGAGAGTTCCGCGGTCCCGTTCGAAGGCCAGCTCTTAACTGTCCTCGAGCTCAACGACCAGCAACAGATTGATATCGCTCGGGAGCTCAAGGGCCAGGAAGGCGTGCGGCTTGTGGATCAGGCATGGCGCACGCCGGGTGTACGAGAGCTCGTCACGATACCTCTCTACCTTACGACCCTGCTTTCCCTACCAGAGGGGCAACCGTTCCCAAATACCAAGGAAGAGGTGCTGCGGCGCTTCGTCGAGGCTCACGAAAAGCAGCCCCAACACGCCGAGCCGCTGTGCGCCGTCACACATGGACTTCAAACGGCGTTCTTGAGCGATCTGGCCGTGACAGCTACGCGGGCTGCCAACACCTCGATCCCGGAAAGCACCGCCCGCCGGTCCGTCTCAAGAACGGATGACGTGCTCGTCAGCGATGGCCAGCTAACGATCAAGCCGCAACCGAACGACGTGCTCGATGCCCTTGTGAAACACCACCTGCTCCTCAAGACAGGCGAACCTACGAGCTATCGCTTTCAGCACCAGCAGTTTCAGGAGTGGTATGCCTCGAAGGACGTCGAAAGCGCGATGCTTTCAGCTACTACGGACGCGCAAGCGATGCAGAGGCTCAAAGCCGACATACTGAATGTCAAGCCTTGGGAAGAGGCGGTTTTGTTTGCTACCGAGCGTATGTCCCGCGGTGATGACAGCCAAGTGAAGGCCTGCGCAGTGACAATCCTTGCTGCTTTTGACGTAGACCCCGACTTGGCTGCCGAAATGATCTACCGTTCGACCGATGCGGTATGGGCTCAAGTGTCGCCCGAGATTTGCGATCGCGTTCGGCGGTGGCATAGGCCAGAAAAGTACGATCGGGCCGTGCGGTTCATGATCACGTCCGGCAGGCCCGAGTTTCGGGATCTGGTGTGGCCGCTCATCACTCACGAAGATCAGCAGCAGAGCCTACCAGCGCTCCGAGCGGCTCGGCGGTTTCGTCCGTCTGTTCTTGGTCCCCATGCGGCGAAGGACATTCTGGCATTGCCCTCAAAGAAGCGCGAGACGATCGTTTCCGAGATCGCCTTCCGGAGCGGCATGGACGGACTCGATCTTGCCGCCCAGATTGCAAAGAGTGATGCAGACCCCGCGCTGAAAGCTGCTGCTGTTGAGGGAATGGCCTGGAGGCGCGCGGATCACCATATCGCTGACGTTCTAAGCACAGCGAACCAGGAGACTTTCGACCTTCTATACCAAAAGGGCTATCTCGAAGAGATCGAGGACAAAGCCGTCCAAGATGGTCTTTCAGCGGCGCGTGCGCGCGCCGAGAAAGAGTTGTCTGCCTATGAGAGGCTTCGTGCCGCATTGTATTCAAGCCCCGGTGAAGACCATGTCGCGGAGCTTGTTGAACTGATTGCCACTGTTGACATCAAAAGCCAGCAGGACTCGCAGGCTGCGCTGATTTACGAAGCCAGTAGACGTTACAGCGAGGCCGTCGGCCAAGGGCTACTGAGACGCCTCAAGGACGGCCGAGAGCTGTTCTATGGTGCTGACGACATTTTAGCCGCGTCCGGTATCGTCATCGAAGACGATACGCTTGTCGAGATGGCACTGGCGCCACCGAAAAGAAATGACTTTCGGGCCGAAGCCGCTGCCTCCGTGCTCGGCCCTGCGAGCGTTGGTAAGTTGATCGACGCAAAACTCGCGCTGAACGCTGAACTGAAGGCCCTTGGAAGATATGACGAGGGTTTAGCGAACCGCTATTACGGGTTGCGCGAGCTTATCGCCCACGCGCCCGGCGCCAGTGTTCTCATTGCGGTTCAACAACGTGCTGCCCCTGCCAGTAACGACTCCATCCATGAGTTGTCGAAGTTGCTCTCCCGCAAACAAGACAACGGTGCACGGGCACGCCCTTTTCCGAATAATGCACACGCTGAGGTCGCTAAATTGGCGGCCGAATGGGGCGAGCGCCTGGTTGCCGGCGGTGATACGGCAACACGAGAGCAATTTGTCGCTATCGCAGACCTGATCGCGCAGTTCCCAAGTGTTGGATTGCTGTCGATCCTTCACCGACTTCTGGAGGTGGAGCTGACGAAGTATCGCACCCTTCGAAAGGATGCAGCAACCGAACAATGGCAAGGGCCAGCCGCGAACGGGGCGAGAATGAACCACTTTCCGAGCTATCAACGTGCGTTCGCGGCGATCCGCTCGTCAGAAACAACCGCGTTGATGGTCAGCTATTTATCGGATGAACATTTTGGCGACACGGCTGCCAACGTTCTCCAAACTCAGTGGGCTGACTTGCACGAACCGAAGTTGGAAGGCGCTCCCGGCCATAGCAAAGAGTTTTCCCGCGTTGAGGACGCGCGGAAAGCTGGATTGAGCAGCTGCAACGCTTCCACGCCAGAAGCCGATGCGATCTTCGCGGCAATCACCCCGCTCATCGGCGAAGGCGCAACCGAATTGCAAAAGCAGCATGCTGTAAAACTTGCGATTCATGGGGTCAGATTGCCTCACGGTGATCGGTCCGACGTGATTGAAACTCTCTTGGAAATTGCGCCACAACAGGCGCGAGCGGTCATTGTGAGGAATCTCATCCTCTCTGGTGAAGCGGTCCCGTTGGACGTCGTAAAAGTCGGAATCAAGGATGTCTTTGAGGACGCGAAAAAGTACCCGTGGATATTGGATGAAGGATGGCAGCTCAAGGCCTGGCTCTCACTCCTGCCGTTTACGGACCATCCGGAAAAGCTGCCCGAGATAATCGCCGATTTACCAGAGCGTTTCCGCAGCCCACATTTTCTTGAGGAAATGCTCCGCGTGACGGAGCACGTCGAGTCCTCCGCGATCGAGGGCGCACTTTTCGATCTGGCCGATAATGACCCGGCGTTCCTCGACAGTCAGGTATGGCGTGAGGCCATACGTCTTCGCGGTACACTGACCTCAGCCCGGCGCTATCTCGATTTGGTACTGGAAAACAAGATTGAAATGCGCGAAGGCTGGCAAAGCTCAGAGCACCTTGCCGAGCTACTGAATAGACACTCTGAGTTACGGACATACGCCTATGGCGTGTTGAAGGACGGGGAAGCGCCGAAGGTGACTCTATTGGCGAGAGCCATCGCCGAGGGCAACGATCCCGATGGGCTTATCCAGCTTGTTCAGCTGGAAAACAGACTCGCTCAACGGTTCATCACCTCGCGGACCATACAAAAGGCGGTGACGGAGCATATACCCTCCGACGCAGCGCGCGGCGCGTTTGAGATGTTGCCAGTCGCAGCCACTGAGCTGCGGCGGAAACTGCTGGCTCTCACGACGGATGGTGGTCAGGCCGACGCTGCGGCCCGCGTTCTTCGCGAAATCGATCGCCTTCGAGATGAATTCGGCGCACCGGAAGACGAGCCTCGGCACCCCGATCTGGCGTCGGGCAAACCTTGGCCCATTCTGTCCCCAGACTCTGACACGGTTTCGGGCTCTTAATTCTCGAAGTCCGGGTCGAGTGGCCGCTTGAGCATCGGGGGGGCTGCTCACGACGATGCCTGATGGTGTTCGGACACGGCTGGGAGTGAATGAGGGGCCTGCGGCCCCCTGTCCGTCAAGGCCGAGGCCGCATGAAGAATGCGGCGGAAAACGGCGGACCGTGTAGTCGCCGCGCGATGCGCGGCTCCGGCCCGCACCAGCTCCGCTCGTTTTCCGGCCTGTGACGGCCAACCCCCGCTCATTGGCGCTGGCCTAGGGCGTGGACTCATAAACCCTGGTCCAGAGGCGGGTTGAGCCGAGTGCGACTGCCGCGAGAAAGTTGCGAGCGAGCTTGTCGAAGCGGGTCGCGATGCGCCTGAAATGCTTGAGCTTGCAGAAGAAGCGCTCAACAAGATTGCGCTTGCGGTAGATGCGGCGGCTGACGGAGCGTTGGACCACTCGCTGGCTGGTGGAAGGAATATGAGCCCTAGCTCCGCGGGCTCTGATCATGTGCAGGAGGGCATCGGCGTCGTAACCACGGTCGGCCACAACATCACGGCATTTGAGCCCTTGGAGCAGAAATGGCGCGGCACGCAGATCGTGGGCCTGCCCCGGGGTTAGCATCAGCCGGACCGGCAGTCCGTTCTCGTCGACGACCGCATTGATCTTGGTGCTCAGTCCTCCACGAGAACGGCCAATGGCGTGATCCTCGCCCCCTTTTTACCCCCAGCGGCGTGCTGATGGGCGCGGACGATAGAACTGTCGATCAGCGCCATCGACTGCGGCGAGCGYGCTGCCAACACCTCGAAAATTTGGACCCAAACACCTGCCTTGGCCCAGCGGTTAAAGCGGTTATAGACCGTCGTGTAAGGGCCATAGCGTTCCGGAAGATCTCGCCAGGGCGAGCCTGTCCGCAGCACATAGAAGATGCCGTTGAGAACCCGCCGGTCGTCGACCCGACCGACACCGCGTGGCTTATTCGGCAGCAGGGGCTTGATCAAAGCCCATTCTCGATCGCTCAGGTCAAACCGCGCCATGTCTACCCCCAAATCACCTAAGGGGAGTGAATCACTGTTCGTCAGCTAACGGAATCCATTTATGAGTACAGAACCTAGTTCCGGTTGCATGCGCAACCGGAAATTAGGAAGGCCCCAAAATGAAAACGGATATCTACCAGAAGATTACCAACCAGATCGTGACCGCCCTTGAACGCGGTGTGCGACCCTGGCATCAGCCCTGGTATGCCTCGCACGCCGAAGGCCGCATCATTCGGCCCCTGCGGGCCAGCGGAGTGCCTTATAACGGCATCAACATTCTGATGTTGTGGTCTGCCGCTATCCAGCATGGCTATACCGCTCCCATCTGGATGACCTTTAGGCAGTCCGCCGAACTCGGCGCGCATGTGCGCAAGGGCGAGAGCGGAACCCTCGTCGTCTATGCCGACAAGATGATCCGCAAGGATCTCGACAAGGAAACCGGCGAAGAGGCCGAGCGCGCTATCCCCTTCATGAAGGGCTATACGGTGTTCAATGTCGAGCAGATCGAAGGACTGCCCGACCACTATTACGGCAAGCCGCCGCAGCCCGTCGAAGCCGTTCAGCGTATTTCCCGCGCCGATGCTTTCTTCGCCGCAACCGGTGTGTCCATCATCCATGGCGGCAATCGCGCCTGTTACGTGCCGGCGACCGACACCATTCATATGCCGCGCATCGAGTTCTTCGAGGACGCGATCAGCTATTACGCGACACTCGCCCACGAATGCACGCACTGGACCCGTCACGAGAAGCGCCTCAACCGCGACTTTGGACGCAAGAGGTTCGGCGATGAGGGGTACGCGATGGAAGAGCTTGTCGCCTTATCTTGACAGTCTGCACCGACTCTCAGTGTCTTGCTGACGTCGATGCAACGGGACTGACGGAGGCGGTAGGTCGTGTTCCCACTTGTGGTGTAGCTCGGTAGAGCAAAGCCGTCCGCACGCGCGCCATCCAATAGCGCCGTAGCGGGCGGACGGCTTTGCGGTGGTCACCGTCGGCCGCAGCGCTCCCACATAGCTGGCGGCGGCCGGCCTCGATAGCGCCGGGCACGTTGAACGCCTTCGTTGATGCTGGCTCGCCGTATGGGGGGTCCGGGGGAAGATTGAACTTGTGGACAAGGTAAGGCCGGCTTCGAACATCACTATTCAGGAGCGTCGATCAGCAGACGGTCTTGATGGACACGTCCCCATGATCCTCCGGGACGGTGTGCTCTACGATCCTGATCTGGAGCGTTTCTTCCGCGATCTTCCTCTCAATGGCGTTCGCTCACGGCACTCCCTTCGTGCATACGGCTATGATGTCCTCGTCTGGGTCCGCTTTCTTTCGGAAGCCTGCGGCAAGTCCGTATGGCAAGGTGATCGTCGCGACGTCCTCGCCTACCATCGAGTTCGTCGCCGGGCCGAGGCCGGCCAACGCATCTCTGCGGCGTCCTGGAATCGAGCTGTCGCCTGTCTCGATCGCCTCTATCGCTGGGGTGTTCACGAGGGCCTGGTCTCCGAAGCGCCGTTCACGCACCGCTCCGTTTGGAGGCGAGGATACGGCGGCCGGCGAGCACAGATTACGGCACGCAACGACGCCTATGAGCCGGCTGCACGTCGAGCGGATGTCAGCTTTGTCACGCTCGATGACTACCGGGTATTTCGGGACGTCGGCCTCAGAGGCCTTATGCCTGATGGCAGAACACGCCCCGGAGCCCGTGATCGCAACGGCATTCGCAATGCGTTGTTTTCCGACTTCGTTGTGACGACAGGCCTTCGGCTGGAAGAAGCCTCCTTTCTGTTTGCGTCCGACCTCGCTGCCGTCGATCGGCGAACAGCTCGACAGGTGTGGCTCGATCTGCCGGACGCGCTGACCAAGGGTGATCGTGGTCGCCAGATTCTTCTTTCCGGTCGACTGCTTGAACAGGCGCGGGCCTACATCGCGGTTGAACGGGCTCACGCGGTCACGAAGTTCCGGCGACGCTCCGGCTGGCGCTCGTTCGAACGTCCGATCTTTGTTCATGGGGAGCGGTCAGCTTCCCGATTGCGACTGCTCGACGGGAGCAACTTCGCTCTTGACCTGCTCAGCCCTGAAGAGCGCAACAGGATCATCGTCTGCGATGACGACGGTACACCGAGCGAGCCGGCCGTGCTGTGGCTCACGGAAGTCGGATTGCCGGTTCAACCGAACTCCTGGGAAGTGATCTTCGCCCGGGCATCCGAGCGGTGCAGGTCTCTCGGCTTTTCGATCAACGTCACCCCGCACCAGCTCCGCCATACCTTTGCCGTGCATATGCTCGCGATGCTGATCCAGCACCGGCTTCGCGATGCAGCTTTGCCCGCTGGATCGATGGAAGGATATCGGCAGATCCTCGGCGATCCCTTGCAACAGGTCCAGCGCCTCCTTGGCCACGCCAGCCTCGCAACGACCTACATCTATCTCGATCATATCGCTTCGCGCGCCGATACCGTCGATGCCGCCGTCGCGGAGTTACTGGCGCTGCTGCCGTCGGAGCACTCGTTATGAGGCGGCGGCCGCGGAAGGGAACTTCAGTTCGTTTTGCGCCCGCAGATGGTGTTGTCCCGGCTCATGCCGGTCACCAAGTGCTCGGTCTGCGCTTCAACATTGAGGCGCGCTATGGTGGGATCGTCGAAGTCGATCTCACTGACCTGCGCCCGCGAGCACTCGCTATAGCCTTTGCCGGGGCTGTTCGCCGACAGGCCGAACTCGGCGGCTCGTTGGGAGCGCGCAGCACCATCAAGCAGCACATCGCGGCGTATCATCGGTTTTTCGCGTATCTGCGAGACCACTCTCATGCCACGAAGCCTGCCGATCTTCGCGCGCAGGATATTGACGGATACGAAGCCTCCCTTGAGGCCGCCGGCATGACGCCGATCCATCGGCACATGGTCCTCGCGAAGGCGGTTCTTGCGCTGCGCTCTATAGATGCCGATCAAGCCGGCCTTCTCGATGAGGGGCTCCGCCGTCGCCTAAGTTACACGAGCGCGCAATCCGCCGGGCGATCGCAGCCCCGCGACGCATATAGTCCGTTCGTCGCTCGTCAGCTACGTGACGCGGCTCGTGCCGATATCAGCAAGATGTTCAGGCGTATCGGCCGTCCGCTCGACGAGGCGGGTGACGCCAGCCTCCGCAGTGCGGTCGCCGATGTTGAAGCCACGATTGCCGCCGAAGGCAAGATCGATCACTCGGACCGCGCCTTCAAACGCCTGTACTTCATGCGCCTGCGCCGTGGCTTGCCGGTTTCCAACCTTTGCGAGGATCTCCATAGCCGCCATCATTTGCTCGCATCCGATCTGCCGCCATTGCTGACCTTCCTGTCATTGGAGACGGGGCTCGAGATCGAATGCTGCAAGACCCTGACGATCGACTGTTTGCAGAACCCCAGACCCGGTACGGTCGAGATCAGCTACATAAAGCGTCGCGCGCGCGGTGCCGAACAGAAGCGCCTGCGAGTTCATGATGGCGGCCTCGGCACACCTGGCGGATTGATCCGTAAGCTGATCGAAGTGACGGGCTTTACCAGGCGCTTCCTTTCGGTCGAGTCTCTCTGGGTCTATCACTATAGAGGGCGCGGACAGTTTCGGTCCGGCATCGACCACCCGCATCAGTTGGTGGACAACTGGGTCGCTGGACACGGCATCGTTGACGACGATCGCCGTCCTCTTCACCTCACTCTCGCCCGGCTGCGCAAGACGCATAAGGCACTCTGGTATCTCAAGACCGAAGGGCACATGGCGCGCTTTGCCGTCGGCCACACGCCGGAGATCGCCGCTCGCCACTATGCCGATATTCCTTCACTGCGCCCATTGCATGAAGCCACCGTCGCCAAGGCCCTTACGGAAGTTGTCGCGGCGGCAGGACCGATCGTTTTGTCACCCGACAGCGAATCTCTTTGGCGCCAGGGTGCTGATGTCCCCGTGCAGACCAATAGCGTGCCGGCGCTCCTGGATGGAGATCAGGACGTTTGGCTCGCGGCGTGCTCAGGTTTCCAGAACAGTCCCTTCGCCGAAGCAGGCTCGCCCTGTCCGCAGCCGTTCTGGGGGTGTCTGGAATGCCGCAATGCAGTCATCACTGCTCGCAAGCTGCCCGCGATTCTCGCTTTTCTTGACTTTATCCAGGGCGAACGGGCCGGGCTTTCTGCGGCCGAGTGGAGCATCAAGTTCGGTCGCGCGCATGCACGCATCACCCAGCAGATTCTGCCCGTCTTCTCTGAAGGTGTGATCGCCCAGGCTCGCAGCGAGGCCGCCCAACAATCTCTCTATCTTCCGCCCGAGGTTCGGCCATGAGCCAAGTGGCCTTCGCTCCATCCCGACAGGGACTAGACGATCGTCCGGTTCTTGCTTCCGCGCCGCTGAAGAAGGGCTTCGATCGGAGCTGCCTCTCGCGCTATGGCGACGCAAGCTGGGATCTCGGTCCGGCCGTATTCCGCGAGAACGCCCGTCGCTGCCACGTCACCGTACATTTCGCATCGGTCGAAGACATCGGTACCCGCGAAGCAATCCGGGAGTTCCTCTATGTCCGGCTCAACGTCGACCTTCCTGGTCATCGCAAGAAGCTCCCACCTGCCTGTGTCCGGCAGATATTCAACAGGGCGCGCCGATTCTTCGAGTTCGTCCGCGGCGAACTCGGCGCTGTCGATCTCTCGCGGGTCGATCAGCAATTGCTCGACCGCTATGCCCGCCATCTCCAGACCGATCGCAGCCGTCGGCCTGTCATTGTTGGCCAACTCCTGGAAGTGCCGATCGACCTGCATGCCTATCGTCATCATCTTCCTTCCCGAGGGCTGTCGTTCCAGCCGTGGAGCGGACAAGCTCCAGCCCGTGTCGCTGGTTATCGTCACGTCCGCGAGAACCGCACCCCACGGATGCCGGAAGAAGTCATCGCGCCACTGTTGGCCTGGTCGATCCGCTACGTCACCGAGTTTGCGCCCGATATCTTCGCCGCCCGTGAAGAGTTGGATCGATTGGAGGCCCATTGCGCCAAGCTTGTTCGATTAGACCAGGTCCTCGACCGCAAACAGCGCCGTGGCCAACAGCGCCGGCGTCTCACGGACTACTTTGAGCGGCGCCGGCGTGAAGAGCGCGGTGTGCCGATCTGGGGGACTGCTCACAATGGCACCGTTTTGCGGCATCCAGAGACGGGTGACGTATTGCCTCCTGTCAACTCGCACCTGCTTCATCTTCATATCGGGATCGATGCCCGCGCAGAGTCCAGGATGCATATTCAGCTTGCGAGCGGAGCGCCGGACCTGATCGATGCAGCCATACGCGAACTCGGCGTTGAGACCGGCGGCATGGACACCTGCATCTCTCTTCTGCCGGAGACCGGTCGACCGTGGCGACCCCGTTTCGACGCCAAGACGCTCGCCCAAGAGGAGCGGATGCTGCAATCAGCGGCCTATGTCCTGTGCGCGTATCTGAGCGGCATGCGCGACTGCGAAGTTCAAGCAATGCAGCGCGGGTGTCTCTCCATTACCCGCAGCGAAGATGGTCTGATCATGCGCCACCGCGTCCGATCGGTCGCCTACAAAGGCAAGTCGAGCCATGGCCAAGCGGCCGAATGGATCACGATCGAACCCGTCGCCAAAGCCGTCGAGGTATTGGAGCGCCTGTCGTTCCCGGCGGCAACCGCCCGCGGACTCACGACACTCTGGCCGGTCCTGGCCGCCAAATCCGTGTGCAAGGATCACCTCTCTGCCGAGATCGTGCGGCAGCTCAATCTTTACCGCGATCACCTCAATAAGCTGTTCGGCACGGTCAACGAGCCGGTTATTCCCACCAGCCCCGAAGGCAAGCCTTGGCGCATCACAACACGGCAATTTCGCCGAACGATCGCATGGCATATCGCCAACCGTCCCTTCGGCGCGATCGCCGGCATGATCCAGTATAAGCACGCCTCCGTCGCTGCCTTCGAGGGCTATGCCGGCTCCAGCAAGTCCGGCTTTCGCGCCGAGGTCGAGAGCCAGCGTGCGCTTGGGCAACTCGATGATCTGCTGGTTTACTTCGATGAGCGACAGACTGGCTCGACACTGTCCGGACCAGCGGCGCCGCGCATATCGAAGGCGCTTGATGCTGCGGGGGCAGAACTTGATCCCCTTCCAGTCATGATTGCAGATCGCGCGCGGCTTCGCACGATGCTCGCTAGTCTCGCGCGCACATTGCACGTCGGGGTGCTCGCCGATTGCTTCTTCGATCCCGGGATCGCCCTATGCCTGAAGCAGGCAACCAACGCCGACAACAAGACGCCGCTGACGGCGCTTTGCCAACCAACACGTTGTCCAAACGCCTGCATCACCGCCAGACACCGGCCAGCATGGGTGCGTTCCGCAGATGAGGCGAGAGCCGTCCTCAAAGAGAAGCGGTTGTCCTCGCTACAGCGCTCCGCCCTGCAACAGGATCTCGCGCGCATCGAGGCTGTCCTCCACGATATCGACTGCAGCAACTGACGTCAGAACTCCAGGCCTGATGTTGTAACCGCGCCGAATCGCTCTCGTCGGCGTCCGTCCCGGCATAGTCGGAGCGCGCGATGCCCCGCACGGCCGCGCAACGGCTGATCGCCGTCCTCCGCTGTCGCTTCGGCTCTGCGAGTGCGCGGTCGCGCTTTCGGGCATCGCAGGTGGCTGCTCCGCCGCCGGGGACGGACCCCGGCCGAACGGGAGCACCCATCATGATGAGACAGCGCAGAACAAAAGACGGCCGCCCTGTCGGGCGGCGGGAGAGGACGAGGAAGGCCGGAATCGGGCGGCCGGTTGAGGGAGTGAGAGAGGCTTGCTCCGCCGGCCGCGGAGATTCTCCCATGTCCCATACGTCGAGTTCGGCGGAACGCGCCGATGTCTACACCCGCATCACCGCCGAGATCGTCGCCGCCATCGAAGCTGGCGCCGGCGAATGGCGCATGCCCTGGCATCACGACGGCACCGCCATTACCCGCCCTCAGAACATCTCGTCGGGCAACCGATACCGGGGTGTCAACGTGCTCGCGCTCTGGATTGCTGCGCAAGCTCAGGGCTACGCCGACGGCCTCTGGGGAACCTATCGACAATGGCTCGCCATCGGCGCGCAGGTGCGCAAGGGCGAACGAGGAACGACGGTTGTTCTCTGGAAGCAGGCAAAGGCGGCCACCAACGACGATGCAGACGACGGTGACGATGACGTTCGTCGCCGCGTCTTCGCACGTGCCTTCACAGTGTTCAATGTCGCCCAAGTGGATGGCTACGAACCGCAGATCGTCGAGAAGCTTCCGGAGAGCGAGCGCCTCACTCACGTCGACGCGTTCATCGATGCACTGAAGATCCCGATCGTCACCGGCAATTACAATGCGCACTACCGCATCGACCTCGACACGATCTTCATGCCGGAATACGCGGTGTTCACGAGCCCAGCGGCCCAAGCCGGCACGTTAATACATGAGGCAGCGCATGCCACAGGCGCAAAGCACAGGCTCGACCGGGACTTCCAGGAACGGTTCAAGCGCGATTGGCTGCCGATCGAAGAAGCCACCGCCGAATTGGCGGCGTCATTCATCCTGGCAGATTTGGGTGTCGCCCATCATCCCAGGCCCGATCACGCCGCATACGTGGCATCCTGGTTGCGCCTCCTCAAGGACGATCCTCGGGCCATCTTCACGGCCGCCAGCAAGGCTCAGCAGGCGGCCGATTGGATGCACGCCCAACAGCCTCAAACCGAGGAGATGGCAGCATGATCAGCACCATCTCCAGCGGCGTAAACTTTCAAATAAGGGCTGGACTGTCAGGATATATTGCCGAGCTCGGAGCCGCGTTCCTTTGCGCCGATCTGGAGCTCACACCCGAGGTGCGTGACGACCACGCCGCCTATATCGCGTCATGGATCAAGGTGCTGAAGAACGATAGGCGCGCGATCTTTACGGCAGCTTCGCACGCGCAACGGGCTGCTGATCTCCTGACCGGATTGCAGTCCTGCGCCGAAGCTCAAGCCGAGGCGGCCGAATAACGGAGGCAATTTCAAAAAAACGGCGAGCGATGTCGCTCGCCGGTCCGAAATACCGAAACGGCCCGACTCTAACGCGTGTAACCCTTTACGAGAACTGGGCTCTCATTCAGAAATTCATCAGATTTATGGCGAGTCAGGTCATAGTCAGACTGAGCGACGATGATAGGGCTCTGCACGAGGTCTGCATCCGAGATGCTCCGGTCGATCCCGAGCAGATGGCCGGCCCACACCGAACCGTCCTTTGACCGGAGAAGGTTCAACTCACCGAGTACGTCGCCCTTCTCGTTGCGATACGTCAGCATCGCCCGCTTGCCGTCCGACCGGCCACTGACATACCACCAGCGCGGGTCGACCTGCCCGTCAGCCGAGAAGCCTCGGAAGCGGCCCCGTACAACGCCGGAGCCGTCGAGGTCAGAGATGCGAAACTCGTATTTGAACTTGCTCGTGGTGCTGAGCTTGCCCTGGCCAGGCGCTTGGTCGCCAGGCTCGTTCGTGAATGCGGCCATGTTCCGGCGCAGGAAAAGATGCTCGGCGACGGGATCGGCCCACTGCGGCGCGTGCGCTGCAGTCACTTGTTGAATGCCGCCGAGGAGAACACCAGTGATGCCGAGCGTCTTCGCCAGCACGAGTCCCCGGCGGACCGACGGGTTGCGGATCAACTGGCTGACGCTCGCCTTGGCCCGGGCGCACAACATCCGGAATGGTGATTCGCCCGCCGTCGCATTGACGTCGGAGGTAGCGGGAACGGCGCCGGCAGGCGCCTCCGCGATACCAGACGAGGTCACCGCGGCGTCATGCGAGATCCGCGCCGTAGCGTCTTCGACCTTCGTCGCGGCTGCATCGTGTGAGATGCGAGCGGCGGTGTCCGTGGCAACTGCGGCCGCACTCTCGAGAGGGAGCGGCAGGACGACCGCAGACTTTGCGGCAGCATCATGGGAGATGCGCGCATCGACGTCGGCCGGCGCGTGAGCCGCCGCGTCGTGCGAGATCCGTGAGACGACATCGGGAGTGATTGCGCTTTCCGCAGAAATACGTTCGGCCGCCGCATCGTGAGAGATGCGTGCAGCCGTCTTCGATTGCTTGGCCATGGCCAATCCTTGTGGGGGCGCGTTGCTCACCGCATATCGTCGCCCCTGGCGAAAATGCGGTTCACAAGCGGAACCCTAGGGGAACCGCGCTGAATGCGAGTTAGACGGCGCATGCAGGCTAGGTTCATCAAGGTTAAATTGCGGCAATGATGTGAGCATCGGGTTATGGTTTCAGCTGCAAGTTCCTGACTTTCCCCTCTGATCTGACTGCGGCGGGTGTACTCCCACTCGATGCGGCGGAGTGCCGCAGATTTGGCGCAGGCTGAGGTGCGTGATGACCATGCGACCTCTATCGCGTCATGGATTAAGGTGAAGAACAAGAGGCGGTCGATCTTTGCGGCAGCCTCGCACCCGCAGCGCGCGGCGGGCTTTCTGCACGGCCTGCAATGAGCGGTGGGGCATCCGGCGGCGTCGCCCGGACGCCCTGCTCATCATAGCTCGCGCCGACTGCGCTGCCATGCCTGTGCGGAATGTGAGCGTGACTGCTTTGCCGGATGATTCGACACGGTGTCCACCGGATTGCGGCTCCTGCGATCCGCCAGCATCTGGAGCCCCGCACCGACCGCTACCAATCCCTGCCAGCCGACCAGAACCGCGAGTGCATTGACGATCCACGCGTCCCGCAGTGGTAACGCTAACCACGCTGCGAACAGTATCAAGAGGGCGCCGATTACGAGCCGAACAAGCGCCCGAACACCTGTGAGGATCAAGCTGACCTGATTCGCGGCGAAAGCAATGTGGCTCATGACATATCTCCTTCGTGATAACGAAGAGAGACTGCACTGACCGATCGCCATCCGAAACCGTGGTCTTGAGCACTGCCTGGTAATATGCGGCAATGGCTACCGCACCACACCGCGAGATTGTGCACTCTCTGCTACGCTAACGCGTAGAGGCATGCTTTTTTCGTCCGCCAGTTGATTTGATCTGGCAAACTGGCTGATTTCTTCTGTTGCTCTGGCGAGCGAGTCTACCAGTGTGGCCATGTTGTCTTTACCAAAATGAACCGCAACTATCCTAGGCTTCAGGATTTGCCACGGTTTTCGCTCTGGCTTATCCGGATCGCGAAACCGTTTGTTGCCTTCGTAAGCCAGTATGTCGGCCGTCTGTAGCGGCATCTGATCTTGCTTGCTTCCAAAGATCAACGACATTGGCAACCTATTGGGGTTGGCGTTCTTGCTGATAAAATCGAAAGCGCTCTTGGCGTCAGTCTCGTAATCGTTTTGCTCGTGCACAAACGTAAGAGATTCAGTCTTCTTATTGTGCTTCAGCAATTCTAGTAGCGACTGAACGAGCCAGTGGAAGCAAGTTGTGTAGGTGTTACCAAGGGCGTTATGCAGGTCGTCTCGACCTTCCGTCGCCTTGCGAAACTCTTTCTTGTTGAGAGCAATCACGGCTCCCGCCAATGCGTTACCCGAAATGATCGGCAACAGCTTCTTTGCAAGCTCGTCGCGCTGTTCAGGCGACCAGCCTTTGAACTCGCCCTTGAGATTGGCGGCTTCAACCGCGTGGATCACGTTAATTGGTCGCTTGGCTTTCTTCCACTCTTTGGACCATTTCCGCCAAGCTTTCGGTCGCCCTGCATAAGCAGCAACTGTGACAACATCCGAATCCTCATGGGTTCCGGACTCGTCGACAAATATCTTGATCATTTGTGGGCTCTCCCTGAGAGCTTCGAAGTCTCTTGTGAGAAGACCGTCTCGGGTCTGACTCCTACTTGAGGATCCTCCCGACAAAGCCTGCTATTTTCCATTTCATCTCAATGTCATCAGCAACGCATTGTGGAGGCTTTGACACGCCCTGATCGAAGTAGTGTTTGAAATCGGCATGCACCCGCATATTGTCGGGTCGGTAGGTGCCTATCCGGTCGTAGAGTAAGACTTCTGTTGCCTTGAAGCGATCATAGACGGATTTGTGCATTGGGGAGTTCGAGAGCCCCGTCGCTTCATCGGTTGGAATAGTCCGGATGCCGAGCTTGAGGAAGCCGCCCGCCTGCTCGTTATGCTGCGGCCCGGCGGGGTCGGGCGAGAGGCGCAGCACGCTGCCGTCATGCTTCAGACCATCAGGAATCATGGAAGCCCCGGCGAGCATCCAGCTCAGGGCAATATCGGACAAGCGCGCCTCGTTCTCCAGGTAGCCGCCGCCGATATCGGCATGGACGCCGGGAAACCACACCTGCTCAAAGAAAATATTGCCGTGAGCATCGCGCGTATAGGTCCGCGAGCTGTCCAGGGGATTCCACTTCACGCGCGCGAAGTCGGCGCGATTTTCATCGATCGAGATCGCGTGCTTGGCGTAAGGCACATTGGGATTCAGGGTCGTATCGTAGAATTTGTGCTTCCGCGGCGCGAAATGCACGGTAAGCAGCCGCTTGAAGAAGCTATAGCCCGGCAGCGAAGGCGCCATCTTGAGATAGTTCTTGAGGAAGAGGGCCACAGCAGTCGCCATACCGAGATAGCTGACATCGCGAGTCACCCGGCCTGCCCATGGCCACGAGGGCTCCGTCCATGAGCCGAGGCCATGGAGGCCGAAGAGAACAGCAGCTCCAAGCAGAAACACGACGGAGCCAAGATATTTATGGCCGAGGGCCGCAACTGTATCGAACGCGCCGATGAAGTACGGGAAGACATTTGCCTGCTCGACGCCGTTCACGGTCGCCGAACTGCCATACTGCTCGCGGAACTGGCGCGCGATGGCGCTCCTGGTATCGAGAAGAAATTGACGATACCAATGATGCGGCGTCCGCGCATAGGATGGACAAAACTGGTAGACATCCTTCACCGCATGCTCGGCGAGTGTTTGCAGGCTGGCGGGGTCGCGCTTCAGCGGTGACCCGTCCGGCATATGGCGAGGGATGCCGCATTGCGCGATCACACCTGCGAGGGAGCGGACCGTGTAGGCGCCACGGCTGAAGCCGATGAGGAAGATGCGGTCACCTTCGGCGTAGAGGCCTAGGATCGCGGCATAGCAATCGACGATGTTGCGGGTGATCCCTAGGCCGGTTGCCATGCTGAGCAGATTATAGACCCAGCGCATCCAGCCGACCTTGAAGTGGCCGCCATCCGCCGCCGAGCCGAGGCCGGGGTCGTAAAAGGCCACCTGCTCGGCTGGATTGATTTTGGTGTCGGGTCCCACGCGGCACGCACGGTAGAGCTTGTAAACATTCGTCCGTGCTTCATCGAAATGAATGCCGCCAGCCTGCCCGGTGCCATCGGAAAAGATCACGATATTCTTCGGCATCCCACGGCAGCTCCGGCAGGGGGTAAAGCGCTGAAATGATCGCAGATTTTTGTTGGCAGAGAGAACCACATATACCCGAGCACGCATGTCACGATGACGCGCACAGAACCAGCGCCACCGGAACCGCGAAACGCAAACGACCGACTACTTGGTCGCTTTAAGAACAGTCGATTCGAACAGTTTCGTACCAGGCATGATGATCGTCGCACCCATCGGACCGTTGTCGCGCAATAGTACGAGTGTTTGGTGCCCGGTATGAAAGGCTTCGGCAATGCATTCTCGACGGTCGCCATTTCGGTCGACTAGTTGAACACCGCGTGGCGCTATAATACGCTGCTTGCCGCGGGGAACGACGGCGCTGATCGCGTGTTCGCTGGTCACCGGACGCGCTAGTGCAACCGTGTCGTACATTCTCTCAAATGAGGCAGCCGCGACGACCCGGCGGACATCAACCTTCATTTTGGCAACACTTCCGGCACTGGCTGGCTCGAGGACCATCAGACAACATGCGCGCGGGTTTGTCGTCACGTAACGCCGGAAGGTCGCGTAATTGGAGCCACCGAATTGCTTTGCAAGATCAATCGCAGTCTTGACCCCAAACTCGCGATCGTGGGCGTGCTGGGCGAACACGTCCCCCTGAAACATCGCCTCTGATGCGAAGACATTTGCTTCCCGTTCAAAAAGATCCGTAATTTCGGGATCCAGCGTCTTCTCGCAATCCTGTAGCAATGCATAAATCTTCGTTTGATGCGGCATCGAGCCGTGGCCAGTTTCATGCAGCTTGACGAACGGTATGCGGGGGCGCGGTATGTCTTTGTCAATGATGACGAGCCGATCGTTGGCCTCGAACAGACCAAGGACCTTGCTGAGGGCCGACTTGATCGTCGCAAGCCCGGCTGTTGCCTTGGCGGCGATTCGCTTCATGAAGCTCTGATTGAGAATTTCGTCATCGACGACGGTCACCTTCGCGGCAGCGAGAATGTCGTCAATAGGAGTCGGGAAGCGGCCTAGCGCGCCAGCCTCCCGCAGAAGACGGTCGGCATGCCGCCGGACGTTTGCAAGCTGATCGGGAGTAAGAAGCGAATCGTCGGGCCTGCTCACTTCTGCTTCTTTTGCTGACGAATGAAACCGAGATAGGCGATTAAAGCTTCTTCTTCTTCAGGAGTTAGATTTTCGACAGCGAAAGTTGCGGCACGTGCCTGCCGGCGTCCCGTCGCAGCCTGAGCCGCCGGCAGATAACCGGCTCGCCCCATCAAATCGTCATATGACGTACTATAAACCTGCGCGAGTGCATAGAGAATGTTCGGGGAAGGCTTGCTGATCTTGTCCTTCTCCAGCTGGCTCAAATAGGCGTTAGAAACTTCCTTTTCGCTCGCATCTTCCACCTGACGCAGGGTCAAACCTGCAGCATTTCGTAAGGCAGCGAGATGTTGGCCGAGCGTGATCTTTTGGTTCGAACGGTCGCGTCCTTCGGGCATGTCAGTCTCTTATCTGTCTGATTGTACTTGTCTTTTAAAGATTTTTGTTTGCCGTGTCAAGCATCGCTAAATGTTTGCTTGACAGATTTAGCGGTGCGCCGTATTTGTAGCGTGCGCCTGCTTCATCGACGCGCAGAAAAGGATAGGCCATGGAAAATGTCAGCGTTCATCAGGTGAGGGTCCATATTGACCAGCACCCCTACCACTCGCCAAACCCAACGACCGGGGCGGCGCTTTACGCCTTGGGCAAGGTGCAACCGCACCACGAACTCTTCCGGGAAGTCGAAGGCAATCGCGAAGACATTGCGCTGCCGAATAACGACGCTGCCATCCATCTGCACCAGGACGAGCACTTCCATAGCGGCGAAGCTCGCCCGCATGAGGTGAAGGTCGAGTTCGAGGACGTGAATTCTGTCGAAACTGTCGATTTCCGCACATCGCCGGAGACTAAGCTGAACGAAGCCTGGGACGACGCGGCGCAGAAGCTCGGAGAGCCCCGGAAACCGAATGATCGGCTGCAAACGCCTGCCGGCACCGACTTGATGCCGTACCTCGCGCTGACTTTGCATGAGCTGCGCGAGCGAAAGATCGTTCATGCATTCAAGTTTCAGATCGTTGGTCCGACTGGCGGCGCATAATGTCAATTTACGGCAGGGCGCCTGTACAGGACCTAGCGCGCGGACAGCAGGCATTCGCGAATGATCTGGATCGTGTATTGCGCGGGCGCACACTCGATGATCTGGGCTGGGCAATGCCCGATGAGATGACCCTGCTCGTGCCGATGTTCGGCACCACCACATCAGGCAGCAAGGACCCCTATTTGCTGAGGCTGTATTTTGACCACTATCCGGAGTGGCCGCCGAGCGCACAGTTCGTCAACCCGCTGACGCTGGAGTATCGGCTGGCCGAGGACGCCAAATGGGTACCCAACTCGACCAGTCATCCTGAAATCGCCTTGCATACAAATTATGCAGGTAGTTCCGGCCAAGTCGTGTGCTGCTCGCTTACCCTCGAATTTTACAAGGTCAACCATTCCGTCGAACCCCACCTGGTCTGGAATGGTGGGAAGCAGACCTTTGCAGCAACTATCGCGTCCATTAAGCGGGCGCTTGTGCCGCCCCACTACGCTGGGAGGAACGCGTGAATCAAGCGCTCACCGCTCCCTCGCTCAATATTCCCGCCGATGCTATCCGCATGACATCCCGTTTTTTTCAATCGATGAGGGGTGTCGAGAGCTGCTGCTTCTGGCTTGGGCCGCGTAGCGCCGATGGTACCGGGACAGTTATGTCGATCGTCGTACCGCGACAGCGAAACAACCCTGGAAATTATCACATCGAAGCCGAAGCGATGATCGAGGTCGCCAATATCGCGCGGCCGAGGGGCTGGACCAATCTCGCGCAAGTGCATTCCCATCCTGGAGGAGATGTCCGGCATTCTGGTTACGACGACGAGATGGCCAACAGCCGCCGCGCTCTATCCTTGATCTATCCCTCCTACGGTCACTCGCCTGGCATGTGGAGGTTCCGCGGGTGGCTATGGTCGCTCTGGCCAGGTGTTTTTCCGAAATCCGTCGGCGTGCACGCCTTCAAGAATTCGCGATGGACTTTCCTGGATGACGGACGCCGCGCGGAGGCGATAAGTATCGTTCCGGGCCCCGCCCCAAAACTCATTGACCTACGCAAATGACATCCGAACTGGATCAGCTTGCTGATCGCCATTTGCGACCAGATCCGCAGTCTACGCTCGCAGCACCTGAAGCGGCGATCGCCGGGCGTGTCCTTGTGGGAATAGAATCCAGACTGGCGCAGACGAAGGCCGGTCAGGACATGCTCTGGATGCTGTCAAACTTGCTATGCCGCCAGTTCAAGCTCGTCACTGGCATCAGTTATGACGTACCAGAAGACGTCCCGCTTCAATCCAGGGTCGCCGGGTTCGGCGCGGCGAGGACGCTCAAAGATACCGTTTTCAATTGCGTACGGCTGGTCGCCGGAAAACACGTCGCCGTGACGGATCAACGTGAGACTACCGAGCAACATTTCATCGAGATCTTCATAGGCCGGCCCGAGGCTGCACCCCGCGCTCCGGTACGGCTTGTGCTCTATGCCGATGGTTGGCGCCTTTTTGTCGGGCATAGCTTCTCGCAGTCTGATCTGCCCCGCTCGGACGTGACCTTTGGTCCTTATATGGCGGCTTGTTTCGCCGCCGGTGAGGTGTTCAAGCGGCTTCGCGGCATGAAGCCAGGCAAGGGATCGTTTATCGGCGAGGACCATGAACTCTGCGTTTCGCTGTGGACGGCGAACCCGGCTGCTTCATGGATGGAACTTGATCGCGACCCGGTCTTGGAGCCAATGGAGTTTCCACCCATCTATTTTGCTGGTGCGGGTGCAGTAGCCCAGGCGGCGGCGTTGTCGATCGGCGGATTGCCGGAAGTGTCAGGGCACGTCACCTGCGCCGATCATGATCCGCTCGATCTCTCCAACGATAATCGTTATGCGATAGCGACGCTCGACGATGATGGGAAGCCGAAGGCTCCATTCCTTACGGCGTTCCTCGCGGAACGCGGTTTCACGCAGTATCCCTACGTGGGTACATGGCAGGAATATGTAAGCCGCCGGGGTCGTCAGCCAAACCGGACCGATCTGGATCAGCTAGAGAAGAGCTTTCGCTATCGCCTCGTCCTATCCTGCGTAGATGACAATGCAGCCCGGCATGCTATCCAGAATCTCTGGCCGGAGCTGATCATAGGGGGAAGTACTCATGGGCTCACAGCCAAAACGATCGCTTACGACATGGCTGGAGATCAGCTCTGCCTCAAATGTTACAATCCGATCGTCGCGCGCAACAAATTGATCAAAAAAAGGCTCGACGAGCTCCGCGCCATGACGTCCGAGGAACGCACGAAAGTGTTCGCCGAGATCGGTATTGATATGGCAGTAGCCGAAGCCCATCTGCGCGATCCGCGCTGTGGGCAATTGTCTGAACGGGATTTGAACAGGTTTGCTGCAGGTGAGCCGACAATGTCAGTCGGGTTCGTATCGGTCGCGGCAGGCGTGCTCCTTGCTGCCAAGCTCGTCCGTTTTGCAACGGATGGGCGCCACGCTCTCGTCGCTAAGGGACCGACGCTGATAGCCAATTTCTACCGCCCGAGTCTCCGCTGGTTGTGGTCAGCTCCCGAAGACGGCTGCGACTGTATCTCCCGCCGGCTTCAGGACTGGTCGGCGCGATGGGGCTAAGAAGGTCGAGCTTGCGCTGTTCGCACTTCGTGTATCCCTGTTGCCTGACACTGTCCGGCGTGCGGACGATCAGTCGCGTAGTGCCGCCCTAGTACACGTCATGCCCATGACATGACCAGCTGCTGGCAACCGTCTGTTGCCGGGCATCTGGACCGTGTCGGCAGGGATCGCATCCTTAACACGTTACGCGAAGGAGCAGGCGTTGATGCCGAGCGCCAGATCGTCAAGAAATTCTGACCATCAGGGAGGGCGCTCATTCGAGCATCTCCCTTTTGATTAAGCACTTGCTTATTTGAGGGAATCGTACCTCGACGAGAGGCACCATCTGATCTTATTGCTACATGGGCCGGTATTATGAGCAGCCACCAAAACATGCCGTCCGGTTCGAATCCTAACGCACCTGGAAGCTTTGAGAACGATGTCAATGAGTTTTCGGGCCACTGCGCCTATATCCGGACTGTCTTCACTCTGACCGTTCGCATTTGGCGCGATTCCAGCGATGACGAACGTTCAAGAATGGAAGCGGTGTCGCCATCGTTCTTTCTCGATATCGGACAGGTTCTCGCTGAATACGTCATATTGTCAGCCTGCCGGATTACAGATCCCGCCAACAGCGGTAGCAAGAACGAGAACTTCACCGTCGAGTTTTTCGTCGAGAGCTTTCCCACACACTCTCCGACCTTCCAGCAACTCGAACAGTTTAGGCGGACGATGGACAAGCTACGCGTGAAGATATTGCCTGCGCGCAACAAGCTGATCGCCCATGCCGACCGGAACGCGATCCGCAAAAACCAGCCGCTGGGCTACGCCACATGGACAGAGTGGAACGAATTCTGGTCCGCTCTCAAAAGCTTTGTCCGGGTGCTCAATGAAAAGGCAATCGGAACGCCTTTCGATATCGAAATCGCTGGCGTCTTGGGCGACGCCGAAATGCTCATCAAAGCGCTACGACAAAGTGACTATTTCGAGAAATTGGCGGCCAGCGCAGACAAGGCGGTGCAGCAGGCCTGCCTCGATCTGGCGCTTCCGCGGTAAAGTTGTCATGGAAGGGATTGAACGTCCCTTCCAAGAGGTTGTCTGTCTTGACGGCGTGTCTGCGCCTCATCTGCGGATCTCTTCCGCGTCTCTCACTTGGAGCGCCAACTCCGTCCGGGATACTCCAAGCCGTGAGCTGAAGGCGCCCGCTCGCGGGATATGCTCGGGTAGGTCGGAGAAGTCCCTAGACGAGAATCGGCCGGCATGAGCAGATCAAGACCTTCGCAGATCAGCGCGATTCCGAACCAAGCCGCCAAAAACGCGATCAGATACCAGAATGCATCATGCCGCAGCTCGACCGCAAAAAGATAGATCGCTGCAACGATACACATTGAACCTCCGTAAATGTGGAAGATGCCGTTTACGAGGCGCGCGACACGAAGTGCTGAACGCACAGCGCGCTGATAGCCACTCGGGACGATTTCGGTCAGAGCGGGATTTGTATTGATGTACGACATGTGAGCCTCCTGTTGAGCTGTAGAGAGTTGTTGAAGATATTCGTCTTCGGGAGCAGACGATGCGGCAGCATGCGTCAATGACTGGCAATGGCTCGTAGTGGGAAATGGCGACCGAGGCGTCGATGGGAGGCACCGCGCCGACCTCCCTTCTGACCCGCGCCACGCTCACTTCGGGAAGCGGCGCGCTTCCTGCTCCTCGATGAATTTGAGGAGCGTGGATTTTCGCGCATACAAGGTCGCCGTACCGAAGCCGAAGACGGGCAGCCGCTTTTTCGACGCAAGATAGAACACCTTGCGCTGATATTTCTCGTCCCCGAACAGGAAGATGGCGATCGCGCGAGCGCCTTCGAGGAGATCGCCAGGAAGATCATCGTGGTGATGGTTGGGCATGGTCATAAATCCATGGCTAGCAGGATCAGGAAGGGAGTGGAGGCTGGTGACCGTTCGGCGGCAACTTGCGCGGCCGCCCGCGCTTTTTCCGTGGCTCGGTAACAGGCGGATCGGCATCATCTGGTGCGGGCACCGGTGCACCGTCCGCAGGTCCGCGCGGTGACGGATCGCCGCCCTCAAACAGCGTAGCCGCCTGTCGGGCCAACGACGTGGTCCGTCGCAGGTGGTCGAGCGCCATCGCCGCAGCGTAGGCCGACGGGACATAGATCCAGTGGGCCAGGACAGGTGCGATCTCGATGCCAAACCCAATGGCTTCGATCGCCGCGACCAGCATGATCCGCATAGGACTTTCCCGGAGGATGTCCATGAACGGCCTAACGCGGCCAGTGAACCCATCCCTCTTCGGCTTTCGGTCGGGCGACGAATCCACTGCTTCCTGAATGCGGCGATTACGCTCGGCCAGAAGTCGATCGAGTTCGCCCTTCAGAACCTCCAGCCGCTGGTTCTCGGTATTGCGTTTAGCTTCCAGAGCCGCGAGCTGCGTAGCGCCGCCGTCATTGCTGACGGTGCTGACCGACCTCGGCGCCCGGCTCGCGCGCAAGGACGCCCGAACGACGCTCTGCTGTAGAACGGCGATTTGGCCGTCAGTACCACGGACGAGAGTCGCCTGGTCATTGAGCGATCGCGTGGCGCGTTCGATCGCCGCTTCATAGAGCGGAGTGACCCGGCTGATGATCGCCTTGTTGTCAGCCGAATACTCGCTCGCGATCCTCGCCTCGATATCGGCCGAATAGGCATGCATGCTGGCGAAAAAAGCCACCGTCGAACCGGTGACAAAAGCCTGGGCGATGCGAAACGAGGTCGCAAACACCGAGGCGGTATCTCGGCTCTCTGGGATGATCAAGCCGCCATCGCGCAGCTCCTTGAGACCATGCGCATGCATTTGAAAGCGATAGAGGCAGCAGACATCCACGGCGCCGACGACGAAGGCGGTGGCCGCTCCCAACGCACAGAGAGGCAGGCTCGGGTGGCCGTCACCATAGAAGTTGGTAACAAGCAGGCTGTAGCCACCCATGTTGAGACCGATGCTTCCGATATTGATGATGCCGGTCCCCACGACGTTGCCAATCTGGTACGAGGGAGACGTTTTCAGCAGGATCGAAGGCGTGGTGCCCGCTGCCCGCGCCGCGAGCCGCCCGAAAAAGCCGAGCTTGACGGCTGGCGGAGGGGGCGAGGCCGCTGCGCGGTCGAGTTCTCTCTCATAAGCAAGATTGCGAGGGTCCAAGGTCATAGAAATCTCCAGACATGGCCTGAGGCCAAGGGCCTCCCTTCGGCGACCAGGAGACGCCGTGGGGGAAGCGATGAAAGCGAGGAAGTTTCGTTGTGCGGCCAATGCCGCTCGGCGCTAGGTGATGCTGGTCATGCCGCAACCTCCTGGATTGATCCGTCGAGGTCGGAATGATTGGAGAGGCGTCCGCGGTAAGGTCAACGCGGTAAAGTCCGCAAAAAGTGCGGTAAATGCGGTAAATTTCAGCGTTCTGGGGTGGGTTGGGCAAAACCGCGGTGTGTTAGCTCAGTCTTTTCACGCGCGAGCCCTGGCGTCTGCCGGCCAGCAAACGGCACAGCAGCCGGTGGAAGGAGGTCGACCAGAGCGGCGTCTGCAGCCACCAGACCCGAAGGGACCTGGCTCAGGATCGCTCGGGGCTTGTTCACAGTGCCTACCAAAAGCGCTTTTCTTACAACTTCCGGTTCCCACAATGACGGTCGGGTTGAGGGGATTCGGGCATGTCTGGATTGGACGATACCGGGAGCGGGAAGGCGGGCTGCGAGGCGGGAAGCGTCACTGGTCCAGCCACGCCTCTGACCGAAGAGGAGGCGGCCGCCGACATGGACCGCGCTCGATCGCTGATTAACGAGATCATCCAGGCAATGATCAGGCGCGCCAAGGAGGACGGTCTCGACCAAGAGACACTGAAAGCAGCCTACAGGTATGTATTCTCGGTAAAGGTAACGCCGCGCCTGATGCCCGATACGCTGACCGCTTACTATCGGCTATTCAGTTTCGGCGACAATGGCCGCCAGTATCTGCCGCGCAGCAACGAGCGCACCGCTCCACTCAACCCTCTTCAGCAATCGCATATCCTGTGCATTCAGAAGACGCTCAAGAAGCTTGAGATCTGTACAGAAGCGCCCGCGGTCGGCAAGGAGCCGTCCTTATGGCTGCCTTTTCTAGAACATGCTCTCGCTGCTATCGAACGGCGGCCGTCTCCAGCGGCTCCGGCTTCCTTGGATACCGCCGCGCCCCTGGTCGCCGACGCGTTGCCGAGCTCAGGAGAACCCGATCCCCCGGTCGTCGCCCAAGAGTTCAGCGCCGTGTCCGCCACGTCCAGATTGCCAATCGCATCGGGCAGTCCTCGAGCCGGGAGACGAGTTGCCATTTTATCTTTCGTGGTCATCAGCGTTGCCGCCATTGGTATCGCGAAGCTGTCCAGTGATGCCCATCGCCCCCCGCGGCCGGCCAAGTCACAGGTGGGCAGCACTAATGCCGCCGAAAAGGAGCGGCAAGCGTTTCCGGACCGGATTGCCGAGTTTCCGCTCGCTAATCCGCGGTTCCCAATCGGCTCGAATGCTGGCACGAGCCTCGGCAATACCGGCATGCCTTCAAGCACACACGTCGATTCACGCCTCGCCTCCGCAGCGCAGTTGCGCAGCGAGGGGAATATCGCCGAAGCCGATCGCCTCACGCAGGCTGTCGTCGACGATTGGAACCAAGCGCGAGCCGCAAGTAGCAAAAATATCGCGGAAGCGCATCGACAGCTCGGCGCGTCGGCCTACAATCTGAAGAACTATGATGGAGCCATCGACGAATATCGAAAAGCATTGGCAACCGACCCAACCGCTTCCGATCATCACGAGATTGGATCTGCATATCAGGAAAAGCGGGCGTTCAACGAGGCGCTCGCAGAGTATAGCGAGGCAATCCGGCTTGAGCCGCAGACATTCGCGTCGCCCTACAATAATCGCGGAAATATCTTTCAGGAGCGCAATGAACCGGATCTCGATCGGGCGATCTCCGACTACGACATGGCCATCAAGATTGATCCGAAGCTTGCCTTCGCCTACAACAATCGTGGAAACGCGCTGCTTAAAAAGCAGAAATATGACGATGCGCTCGCCAGCTTTGATAAGGCAATAGAGCTAAATCCAGAATACAGCTACCCTTATAATGGGCGCGGTAACGTCTACGACGCGATGCGAGACTTCAAGAAGGCCATTGAGAACTACAGCAAGGCTATCGAGCTCGATCCGGGTTACGTCAGTGCCTGGATCAATCGTGGATATGCCTATTTTATGTCGTTCGAGTATGATCGTGCGATCAGTGATCTGACCGAGGCGATCAAAATCATCTCAAAATCACCGGATACTGACAAACAGCTAGCGGTTCGCGCCTATGTCGGTCGAGGCGCTTTCTATAATTCCCTTTTACAGTCGACCAAAGCCATCCAAGATTTTGAGAAAGCGATCCGTCTGGATGAGGATGCGGCACTTGCCTATGCGGGCCTCGGCTGCGCCTACGCTAACATGGAGCAGCTGGATGAAGCCTTTCGCAACTTTGATCAAACCATCGCACGAGACCCAAATCTTGCTTATGTCTATATTTTACGCGGTGGGCTCTATCTATCGCATGGCGATTACGCCCGCGCTATCGATGATCTAAACAAGGTCGTAGAATTATCGCCCGATGAAGCTGCAGCTTATTTCGCCCGCGGATCGGCCCGTATCGCCAGCGGAATGCTCGATAGCGGTCTGGCCGATCTGGAAGAGGCGCTGGTGCACAATCCAGATCCGCTTTTTGCGGGTCTCACAACAGCAATCAAGAAGCTCGTCGCAAACGATCTCGATAGTGCGCTCGCTGCGGTCGACTCCGTTCTCTCAGCACCGCAGCTTAACAATCTGCAATTTCGGCTGAGCGCGCTGTCGGTCCGCGCATCGATCAATGCCGCACGCAAGAAGATTGCGGAAGCAATCAGCGACCTGGGAGACGCGATCAAGATCAATCCCAAAAATCCGCAGCTTTATGTCATGCGAGCCGATCTGTTCCTGCAGCAATCCAAGCCTGACCAAGCACTTTCCGACTACGATAAGGCCATTGAAGTGGCTCCAAATTTTGCCTCGGCCTACCTCAAGCGAGGCAATTTCCATAACGAGCGGCAGGACAATGCGCGCGCAGCCGTTGAGTTCGAGAAGGTACTCCATCTCCAAGCCACGCCGGCCCAACGCGCTCTAGCTTATTTCAATCTCGGCGTATCCGAGTTAGCCACCTCGCCCGAAAAGGCAATCATTGATTTCGGCCGAGCGCTGGACGATGCGCCGCCTATGCTGCAGATCGACGCATTACTCAACCGAGCCGCACTGTACGCGAAGTCAGATAATTGCGCGGCCGCCGTAGCCGACTATAATCAAATAATCAGCATGGCTCCAGGGTTTCACGACATTTATGCTCTGCGTGCCCGTGCGTTAAGATGTCTAGGCGAATTTAAGGAGGCGCTCAGTGATCATTCAGTGGTGATTTCGCAAAAGCCACGCAGCGCTGTCGCCTTCGAAGAGCGCGGAGGTACGTACTATGCAGCCGGTCAGTTTTCTTCGTCAGTCGCCGATTATGGCTTTGCGAGCGATATTTCGCCGAAGTTAGACGACCCTCTCATCAACCGTGGCCGCGCTTACGAAGCCATGCAAGACCTGGAGCTGGCTCGCAAGGATTATGAAGATGTTCTCAAGCGCAATCCAGCATCCTCAGAAGCAGCCCTGCGGTTGTACATCGTCCGAGCAAGCTCCGACGAGGCCGCCGCGGCGAAAGAGTTGGCTGAGTTTGCCGAAAGGCACAAACAGGACGATGGCTTTTATCCGATCATAGAAGTCATTCTTGGTCGTCAATCCGAAGCCCCCGTTCTGGCCGCTCACGGCAGCAAGCTCTGTGAGACCGAGATATTTCTTGCCAAGTTTTACCGCCTGCGATCCCAGCCTGAAAAGGCAGATCAAATGCTGCGCGACGCCAGCACTCACTGCGCCAAGTCAGAGGTTTCCTATTTTGAGGCGAGATTCATGCTAGCATCTATGGCCGGCCATAGCGATAGCGGCAAACCTCAGTGATCTTCGGTAATCTGGATCTGAGCCATTCGTCCTAGTGGCTGCCTGTGCTATTTTATGAAATGCACGGGAGTCTGATACCGATGTCGCAGCCTGCCTCATATGCGCCAATACATATCCGCTTCGATGGCCGGCTGGCCGACCAAATCGATGATCTTTCGTTTCGCTCCCAGAGCTTAAAAGAGCAGTCTGCTCGCGATAACCGCCGGTCGCCATTTCACCGTTATCACCGATTGCTGACGCTCGATGGCGGCGTACTCATCACATATTCGGATCTCAACCGTGGCTATATGTGCAAGCTCCTGAAGGCCGCGAGCTGCGCAAGTCTGCTAGCGCTGACGCTCGGCCCGATCCTGGAGATGCCCTTGCTATCTAATGTTCAGCTAGGCAGTGCAGCCCTGCTCGGATTCACGAGCTGGGCCATACTGACTTGCAAAACCAGGAAAACTCACACCGTCGAGATCCGGCCCAACTGTATGATCATCGATGGTAAGGACATCTTCTGGGCTGAAGATATCGGTGACAACTGGCCCGAGCTGGTTCCGGACGAAGAAGATCCGACGAAGATGAGCATCTCAGGTATCTGCGGCACCCGGTTCATCGAGTACATGACCGCCAATCGCGTTGACGAACGTGACCGCACGCCGGAAATCCTGATCGCCCACCTGAAGGAAGCAATGGAACAGCTGTGGGGCCGACGTGAAGTGACCTTCACACCGGCCCATTGATCGCGGACATATCACAGCCGCGCCAGATCGCGCGTGCGATCAGCGGCTTTCATCGCGCGCTCCCTGATCCTTGCGACGTCTGCATGTTCCAGGCGGAGAGCAGCCGCAGGTGGCATACCTTCCATCAACAGCAGCTGGCTGTGCCGCTGACGCGAGAACGCCATACGCAGTTCAAACGGTGCGATCAGCTTCTCCATCCGGCTCGCGGCGTAGCGTAAGGTCTCCTCGTCGCCGTTCGCGAAGAATTGGAGCAGACCGGCGTTCCCAAGAAAGGTTTCCCAGCCTGCGCTGTAATAGCGTTGCAGCTGGGTGACATCCTGCAGAACCACCCACAGCTTGATGCCGAAGCCTGGAAAATAGGCGGCGGCGCGCTCCATAATCTCCATATGGGCGAGCGTCGCAAATTCTTCCATCATGAAGAGTATCGGCGGCCGGTCGCGCGGATACGGCCCCAATCCTTCAAGGACAGTACAGGCCAGCTGCGTCACGAGCCTAAGCCAGCGCGCGTGCTGCTGCATCCGCCCAACAGGTAGACAGAGGAAGATCGTTGCCGGACGGTCACCCCGTAGCGCCTCCAGGCTGAAGTCCGACCGCCTCAGGGTTTGTCGGAGCATCAGACTATCCAAGAAATCCGTCTGCGTAGCAGCTGTGCTGAAGACGCTGCCCCGTTCGGTGTGCGGGCTGCCCAGGAAACGGTTGGCCGCCGCCGCCGCGATACCGCCAAAGCGCTCGCCCAGTGCGGCCATCCGGTTTAAAAGCGTCTTCACGGCCACCTTGTTAGTGTCGAAATAAGCCTGCTTTTCCTCGAGGTTGGCTTCGGCCAGCGCCTTCGCTGCCGCCTGTTTAACCGCGTCAGCCAGGGGTTTGTAAGTGAGGCACAAAAGCTCACGCACGGTCACCAGATTGCGCTCGCTCCGGTGAAGCGAAAGCGTCAGAAGAATAATGCCAGTCAGGAGCTTGCGGGCCGAGTCATTCCAGTGCTGCGAGCGGCTGTCGCCGTCATCGACCACCAGCGCGTTGGTGACGGATGCGACGTCGTCGATCAGCGTCGGGCTCTCCGGATCGAGTTCGTCCAGCGGATTATAGCACGCGCATCTCTCGCCTGACTGGCCGAAGGGATCGAGCACAAACACGTCATGGCCCATCGCCCGCCGGAACCGGGCCGACCGCGCCAGTTCGCCCTTGGGATCAAGCACCAGCGCCGAGCCCGAATAGAGATAGAGATTTGGCTCAAGAATGGTCGAGGTCTTGCCGGCGCGGGCACCGGCAATCGTAACCATCGGGCGGTCGTCGAGATAGCCGATAAACTCGCCGCCGAGCTTGCCGATAATGAGCTGTCCGAACGTGAATCGATACCTCAGGAGCTCGCTCGGCGACATCCAGTAATTGATCCGCTCACGGTCGGCCTCAAGCCGCGGCAGAAGGACGCCGCGCGGCAGTGCCTTGCCGTACAGGTCCTGTGTCCGCCCATCGAAACTCGGCAGAGTTGGATAGCTCTGCAGCCCTACATCTTTGATCCGCGTTCGCCATTTCCGCCGCTCACTTCGAAAGTCAAACATGGTCGCCTCCATTGTGGACAATCCATCGCTATCGTCAGCGGCAAGATCCGTCTTTCGGAACGATTGGCAATGTTCGGCAGCTGCTATGCCGTCCGGCAGTAAACGAAGGCCGGTCGCCATGATCTTCGGCAGTCCATACGTCTCTTGCCGAATAGGACGCACGTGACTCTCGCTCATGACGATCTCCTTTCAGAGACCCACGCGGGGCTTGAAGGACGCGGGTTCTATTGTCCCTTCCGCCGCCTGGCCCATCCCTCAAAAAAGTCAGAAGCCCTTTCGCTGACGCGAAGAGGGCTTTGCTTTTTTGACCTGACGGCAAGGGGAGGGCCGCGTCGGAACGGCCAATGACGAACCGCATCAAGCCCCGCTGTGGGGCTTTAATTCTGAAAGGAGAACATCATGAGCAATAATCAACCGACTTTCATCGCCTATAGCGTCAAGGAACGCGAAGGCAAGCAGCCCATCTGGCGACAGATCGGCGTCGTCTTCCCCCACACCAAGAAGCCTGGCTTCAACATCGAACTGGCCGCTTTGCCAATCGGCGACCGTATCGTTCTGCTAGAGCCGAAGGACGATAAGTCGGAAGCCCAAGTCGCTGACGGCAAAGGGGACGCTCAATGAGCGCCCCTAACGTCTCTGATCTGCGTTGCCCAAAATGCGGCGGTGCGGATCATATCGAGATCCTTGCATCGATCTGGATCAGGCCGACCCCTGACGGCCCGGAAATCGTTCCTGGCGAGGCCGATCCATATAACTACGGGCCCGAGACCATCACGACATGCGAGGCCTGCCAATTTGTCGGAAGGCTCCAAATGTTCTGATCAAACCCACGTCGCTCCGCAGACGAAAGAGCTCGCCTGACAAGCGGGCTCTTTTTTTCATCGATGCCGGAATAGACCCGAATGTCTGAGATTACCAATGGTTCCGATAGGGAAGAAAATGGCTGAGGAGTAATTTGGGCACAAGGTAGCGAGATGTGTTTCGCGGGACGCGAAACCTCGTTTAGGGGCCAGGCTGTATGGCCCCTAAAAACCCAGGACGCATGCGCTCTGCCAAGGAAGAAAGAAATGCCCAGGCCTCGATCCGAGAACCCGCGCAACATGCCGTTGAAGCTGTATTTCACGGTGAACGAACTCGCCAGCATAAAAAGCCGAGCTGAGGCGCTCGGCATGCGGCCGGTTCATTTTGGCCGAAGCGTGTTGCTGGCTAAGGATCAATCCCTGCCGCAGGCGAATTATCCGCAGCGTAGTATGGGACATGTGCTGACGCAGCTTTCGCGGCTCGGCAACAACCTCAATCAGATGGTGCGTCACCTTCACGCCACGGGCGATCCGCTGCCAGCGGATCTTGAGCCCCTGCTCGCCGATATACGCGCCCTTCTCGCGCGGGAGATTGATCGATGATCGTGAAGATCTCCGGCAGCGGATCGTCCTTTAAAGGGTTGGCCGAATACCTGACACACGACCCGCAGGCGCGAACGGATGAGCGGGTTGCCTGGACCAAGACCCATAATCTAGCCAATGAGCACGTTGCGGCAGCGGTGAACGAAATGTACGTCACCGCGGAGAGCGCCGAATGGCTGAAGCAACAAGCCGGCGTGCGCGCAGGCGGTAGGCCGACCGAGAATCCCGTGAAACATATCAGTCTCAACTGGGCGGAGGACGATCGACCGTCGCGAGAACATATGCTCGCCTCCGGCCATGACTATCTGCGGCACATGGGCTGGTCCGATCATCAGGTCATTATGGTGGCGCATCAGGATAAGGCCTACGCCCACCTTCATATGATCATTAACGTCATTCACCCGGATACGGGAAAGGCGCTCGACGACGGCTTTGAGAAACGGCGCAGCCAAGAATGGGCGCTTCGCTACGAACTTGCGCAAGACAAGGTTCACTGCACGCAACGGCTCATGAATATGGACGAGCGAGAGCCGAGCATGCCGCGCAATATCTGGATGGACTTCAAGGCAAGCGAAAAGGAATTTTTGAAATCACAGGAGCCGATCCGGCAAATGCCGGAAACTGAGGAATATCGGCCGGAAAATCGTAAGAAAATGGAATGGGAAATCTTCAAGCAATTTCAACGAGAGGAGCGTGACGCGTTTTACGCGGAAGGAAAAGAAAAATTCCAGAAATTACGCGCGGATATTTATCGGGAAGTGCATGGGGAATTTCGCCAGCGTTGGTCTGAATATTATGATTCCCGCAGAAATGCGCCGGAGGCTGACCTTGAACGCCTGGCTGGCATCAAGGCGCAGATTATCGCGGATGAGAAAGCTGCACTTGAGCCGAGGCGAGATGCCGCTTGCCGGGATTTGCGAGATCAGCGTGATATCGAAAAGGCGGCCTTGAATTCCCGGCAGCGCGAAGAACGCGCTGAGTTCCGCGGGCGGCTCGAGACAGGCATCGACAATTCCGACTTTTTTGCCCGGCTGGCCGGAAGAACCTCCGATAGGGAAACCGTCCGCATGGGATTCCGCCAGGCTAGTCACGAGACCACTTCGCGATCGATCGACACTGTGGCCACGCCGTTCGCCGGCAAGCTTATCGATTCCCGACTTGAGCAAATTTCGAGTGAACCGACCCAGCCTAACGTCGATCGGCTTCACCGACGTGAAAGAGACGCCGGCGACCTGGTCCAGCGCGGCGCGGTGCGCACATTGGGAGGTCTTGTCGATGGCGTGTTCTCCCTGCTGACGAACTTGGGATCAGCGGCGCCTGAACCGGTTTCGGCGCGCAACCGGGCGGAGCAATTCCGCGAAGCGGCCGAAAACGCGCTCAAGCAGGAGCAGCAGAAGGGCCGTGAGGAAGATGACGTCCGTTGGCGGGAACGGCAAAAGGTTCATACCCGAGAGTGACCAAGGGGCCGGTCCAGCCACGACCGGGCCCCCAGCTCCTCCCGAGGCAAACAAATCTGAGGACGATAGCGCCGAGCTGGAACGCTGGTCACTTAGTGATGATGGAGCACTGCTTGAGATCATCGTCGAGTTCCGGCGAAGGTTATTGGGGCTTCGCTTCCTTCCACGTCAGGCTCGGGCCGGCGCTCGCCGTGAGATCCGACTGTGGAGAAGAGTGGCCCTGAAGAATTTGCGCGATCGACGAGCCGCGGAACGATCCGCCGTACAGCGCCGCAGGCGACAGCGGCTAAATCGATGCGGGCCCAGCTAAATCCGCACAAATTATTCAATTGCGGCGCTGAATCCCGGTCGGCTAGAATCTTGCTGGGAATATATGGGAATGTGTTGCAATGCATGTTCCCGCAGAAAGGTTTGTCGCAGCTCTCAATTGTGCGCGTGTTAATCTGTTCCGGGAGTAAATGTCATGTCGATCCGTAAGCGCACCTGGACGAATGCTGATGGTAGCAAAACAACGGTGTGGATCGCCGATGTTGCAGATGCGACTGGGCACCGCGAGCGTCGCCAGTTTGAAAGCCGTAAGGAGGCCGATGCCTTTCGGATCGCGACCGAAGGACAAATGCGGGCCGGCTCCTTTCGCGGCGACGCATCAAAAGTCACGGTGATGGATGCCGCTGTTTCCTTTCTTCAATATTGTGAACGTCGACGGCAGCGCGGCGAGCGTATGACGACTAAGAACTATCGAGTAATGGAAGGGCACATCTATAATTATATCTGCCCTGATCCGACCCGTCATGAAGGAAAGAGACGGCCAGCAAACAAGTGCGAGTTTGACGGTGGCGTTGGCAGCATAAGAATGTCGCAGCTCAGGAGTCGTGTCGTCACGGATTTCCGCGACCGGCTGCGTGAGGCGGGTGTATCGGTCGTAACGACCCGCAAAATTCTTAGCACGTTTCAGCAAGTCGTTGGGCACGCTGTCAGCCTTGACTGGATCGGCGTCAATGTCGTGAAGGGCGTCAAGGTCATTGGTCGACGTGACGAAGGCGCCCGAAAGATCGTGCCGCCGAGCAAGGACGCGATGAGAGCGCTGCTGAGCGTGGCCGATGAAGATTTTCGGATAAAGCTGACCTTTGCGAGCGCTACCGGGGTCCGTGCCGGCGAGCTGCACGCGCTTCGTTGGCGTCACGTGAATTTTGCCACTGGCGAAGTGACGGTCGAGACGCGGGTCGACGCCTATGGAGAGGAGGACGTCGCCAAGACCGCGGCAGGTATGCGAACGGTTCCGCTGGCTCAGCCTCTTGTCCTGATGCTCAAGGAGTGGAAGCTCAAGACCAAACGCAAGAGGCCCGAAGATCTCGTGTTCCCCAACGAGCGCGGCTCATACACAAACCACGACAATATGGTGAAGCGAAAGTTCTTACCGCTATTCGACCGCGTTGCGGAAAGATACCGCGAAGAGCGGTTGGATTCAGAACCTCCAGAGCGCTTTAATTGGCACGCGCTGCGTCATTTTGCTGTGTCGTGCTGGATAGATGCTGGTCTCAAGCCGAAAACCGTCCAAACCTTCGCCGGGCATAGCAGCCTGCAAGTGACGATGGATCGTTACGGTCACCTCTTCAAGTCCGATGATCATAAGGAAGCAATGAACGCCATTGCCGCCGATGTTTTCGGCTAACCTTTCGAAGGTTGTGGCTAAACACAACCACGAGCTGGTCGCCCATTGCCATCACCATCTGGTCGGTGCCATAGTCCTTTAGGTTGCGACAGATAAAAATGCCATTTCTGGATTGATATTTGAGCGGTCCACGCGCTCGCGTTCGGGCCACGTTGAGGGTGGGATGAGTCTGCTTGCTTGGAGCGAGGAGAAACCGGATTGGCTACGCGACGCTCTGAGACGCATCGCTATCGCCGGTCAGCTTACCGAAGCGGATCAACGCGCGATTTATGACCGGCTAAGGTGCTCCCACGGCATCGAGGTCGAAGGCGATGTTTCCTGCGTGCCGCTCGCAACAGAGCATCTTCCCCCGGACGCCGACGCCAACGATCCCACAATTCTTTATGGGATCGGTCCCGTTGCCAATGTGGACCGTCTCGCGCCCGATCAAGAGCTACGGTTTGGCTTGGACGGACTCACACTCGTCTTTGGAGATAACGGCTCAGGTAAGAGTGGTTACGCGCGCATTGCCAAGAAAATGTGCCGCGCCAGGGTCGTCGATGAACTACGTGGAAATGTTTTCGCCGATCAGGCCACTCCACCAGCCACCGTTCGCTTTCGCTGTCGTCATCCTGGGGACGACGAACCCCGGACGACCACTTGGAACGACGGCGATCCTGCGCCAGAGGAGCTGAGCCGCATCATGGTGCTCGATGAGGCAAGCGCCCGTGTCTACGTGGACGCCCGAAACGAGATCACTTACCTTCCGCGTGAGATCGAGGTGGCTGCGCAATATGGGAAGTGTTGCACAGCACTTGCCGCCAGCCTGGATCAGGAAGCCGAAGCAATCACCCGGCAGTGCAGAGCTCCGATCGCGCTCGGCTACGAAAATGTCACGACGGCGGGACGGCTGGTGGCGCGCCTGACACTGGAAGCTAGGCTCGCTGACCTGCCTGACGAAGACGCTCTGCGCGTAGCCGCATATTGGGATGACGCGCTCGAAGCGGAGTTGGTCGCCCTTATGGACGCCGTGGCCAATAATCCCGCGGTCCAAGCCGCGACGCGCAGGCGGGTCATTGCGAACCTGACGCCCCTCGCTGATGAGATTGCCGGCATTTCCGCCGCTCTGTCGGAAGAAAATCAGCAGGTTGTACGCTTTCAGATTGAAGAAGCGTCAGCAACGGCATTGGCCGCCGCCCAGGCCGCAGAGGTTCAATTTGCTCAGGAGCCGATATCTGGGACGGGACTCGATACGTGGGCTCGAATGTATGGTTTTGCCAGACAATTCGCGGCCGAGAGCGGTCTACGTCCGAATGACGTTCCCTTCGAGGCCGGCGATCCATGCCCTCTCTGTCAGAGAGAACTTTCGGATGCAGAGGTTCAGCGGCTCCGTCGCTTCGACGACTTTGTTCGCGGCAGGGCCGCGGAGGCCGCTAGTCTCGCGTTAAGAGTACTGAATGAGGCTGGCACCATGCTGGCGGATCTACAGATTTCAGCCGGACAAGCTGTGGCTCGTGCGACGGCTGAACTCATGGCGTTAGGTCAGGAGCAAGCCGAGCTCGGACGTCGTATTAGCGCTTTCCTGGCCTCGGCAGCGGAACGCCGTGGGAGTTTGATTGCGGCAGTTCGCGCTCGCCGGTTTGAAGCCGGACCGCCATTGCCGGACTCGCCCGCCGACGAGCTTCGCCGGCAGATCTTAGTTCTTGAAGAACAAGCCGTCGTACTCGAGGCTCTTCCGGCTGAGGACGGCGAGAGGCTGACGCGTGTCGCGGAGCTGCGGGATGCAAAGCGCCTGTCGGAGAACCTAGAGGCGGTGCTCCAGCGCTATGCCAATCTGAAACTTCGGCAGCGGCTGAACAGCTGCAAAGCATCACTCGATACACGTGCTATCTCGACGTTTGCTACGCGGAGGCGACGCGAGCTGGTTACGCCGGATTTGCGCGAGAAAATCCTTCAGGAGATTGCGAATCTTGACTTGAGCCACGTTCCGCTACGGTTTGAGGAGGAAACTGAACGGGGCCGAAATCTCTTTGACGTCGCGCTCGACACCCGCCAGCGCGCAGATAAGTCGCGCGTTTTGAGTGAAGGTGAGCAGCGTGCATTAGGTATTGCATGCTTCTTTGCTGAAATGAGCCGGATTCCCGGCCGGCATGGTATCATCGTTGATGATCCCGTGTCTTCGTTAGACCAACAACGATTACAGAAGGTGGCACGACGCCTTGTCGCCGAAGCCGCTGCGGGCCGTCAGATCGTCGTTTTTACCCACCACCTCGTATTCTACCAGGAGATATTGAGCGCTGCCGCGGCCGCAGATCCGCAAGTTGCTGCTGTTGTGAACGTGATGGGAAAATCGGGTGATCGCTTCGGCGTCATCTCGGAAAACGACGAGCCCTGGATCGCCAAAAAAGTCATAAGGCGTATCGAAGCGCTACGTCAGCGGTTCAACGCCATTCCCGCTAACATAAATCGCGATACGGATGACTACCGGCGGCTCGCCAAGGATTTCTATACCGACCTTCGTGAAAGCTGGGAGCGGCTGGTCGAGGAAGTTCTGCTGGGTGGTGTCGTCGAGCGTTTCTCTTCGGCCGTAAAGACACAAACCCTCAAAGAGGTTGTGGTTGAAGATGACGATTATCGGACTGTCTACGCCGCGATGAAGCGGGTTTCTGAGTTTTCGGGACACGACATGGCAGCGGGCCGTCAGCTACCGTCACCAGATTTGGAAGATATGCGTCGCGATCTTGAGGTCATCGAGGCTTTCCGACTCCTTGTAACGAGAAGGAAAAATACCTTGAGAGAACGACGGGCCGCTTTGGAGCAACCGCCTGTGGCGCGCTTGGCGTAGCAGCGTGAGGTAGGGAAGCGTCCGTCGGGGGAATATCATGGCAAAAATTCCAGTAAGCATAGGTCCCCGGCTGTTTCCTACCAAGGACGCTGCAAAAGAACACTATCGTGCAATCCTTTATCGGCACTTGATCGGCCGCCGCATTCCCGAGCCCGATGCGACCGAACTGGCGTGGTTGCTCGAAAGGCATCCGGAGGTCGATCAAAAAATCGGAGCGGGTATTGATTATCTTTCCGTGCGGGACGCGCTCTATGGAAAGCGGTGCTTTGAGGTTGTCCGGATCGATGGTACGAGCACCGACTTTTCGTTTGGTTCGTGTGTGGACGGTAGGGCGCCATCCCCCCTGACGGAAGCGCTTAATGCGCTGAGGGCCGAAGTTACCGAAGATATCTTGCGATCGAAACGCGAATGGTTTCGCAAGCATGGCGACGATCAGGGTAAGGTGGCCTGTGCAATCAGCGGAAAGCGCGTTACCATTGAGGAAGCCCATGCGGACCATGCGCCGCCGCGGCTCTTCGGCACACTCGCAATAGCGTTCCTTACGGCTCACGGCATCAAGCCTGGCCCGGAATTGATTACACCGCCTGCGGACAATCAATACCAGCCGTTGTTGGCCGATCGAGCGCTAGCAGAGCGGTGGCGCCAATATCACCACGAGCTTGCCGTGATCCGCATCGTCGCGCGAGGTGAAAATCTCACACGAGGACATGAAGGCAAGGTGAAGAAGAAAGATCAGCAGCTTCGAATGAAATGAGTCTGCGGTTGGCCTTCTTAAAGCAGCCGGAGAATTTATCGCTCGCGGGCGAGTTAACCAAACTCAGCGGCCCCCTGCTAACCACCATAGGCTGGAGACAGACTGAACTGGAAATTGGAATTGGTTCGGTTGCCAATGCTTCCCATAAATTCCACGGCACAAAAGTGGCACAAAACACCTTCGCTTAATCGGAAATTATTCCTTGCAATGCGCTAAGTATAGGATTAAACAACGTTTTCATTTTTGACGCGGGATGGAGCAGCCCGGTAGCTCGTCAGGCTCATAACCTGAAGGTCATAGGTTCAAATCCTATCCCCGCAACCACTTTCATTATAACTTACTCACCGTCCCGGTCTAACCGCCGGGACGGCTTTGGCTTTTCTGAGGAACGCAGAGGGCGACGGAGCAGGTCCGGCTGCGGGCAAGTGTGACCGGGTCCATCGAGAATGACAGGCGGGCATTTGCTCTCGACAAAGGCACCAAAGATGCGAACACATATGTGATTGAAATATTGCTGTGAATTTGGAGACGCCGAAAACAGGGCGTCCGCTTTACCTCTGGCTGCGACCATAATATGTCGGGATCCCCCGGATCGTCCAGCACGGCCGGAATGCGCGAAGAGCGGCCATTGGCGCCCGAATGAGGACCGGCCCTTCGTCGAGCCCGTCCGGCCTGGATTTTGGTGCGAAATTCAAGAATTTTGAATTGCGCGGAAACGCCCTGCATATAAGGCGAGAGCGCGCTTTTTGACTCTCAAAAAAACAACGACGCGCCGCATATCGGCGCGCCGTCGGAACAGGTTCTATATAACAACATTGTGCGAATTTCGCCGCGAGGGAGGCGCGAATGTGTGTCTATCGGTGAATCTGCGACGCCAGCAAGGGCGAGCGGGCCAGATTATGAGCCGAATGCCAGATTAGGGCAGAACTGGTGGTAGATGCCACATAAGGCCATTGGAAAGGGATAAACGCATGACGGGTCACGAAGTCAAATCGACCTCTGAAATTACGCCCGATACTCAGGATCGTTCGCACCTTCGTAGGTGCGAATTGTTCCTCATGCGCCGCCGCTCGCCGCTCGCCGCATTCGGGATCGTGGCATTCCTATTGCTGCTGTCCATCGTGGTTAGCGGTCGCGTAATAGCCGCAACGCCCATGCCATCCGCCCAGGTTAAATCCGTCGCCTTCCTCAGTGTCCAGTTCCTGAACGACAATGAGGCTCAGGAGCCGACAACCGACGCGGAGCGTGCTCGCCTTGCGTCTATCGAGGAGCTTTTCAAGTCGAAGCTCGAGGCGTCAGGCCGATACAAGTTTGTTCAAATACCCGCTGATACCAAGGCAAAGATAGCGGGCGGTCCGGGGATTGGCCATTGCGGCGGCTGTGAGATCGAATATGGCGAGCAACTCGGCGGAGAACTCGTCGCATGGGTTGTCGTTCAGAAGGTCTCGAATCTGATTCTCAACATCAACGTCTATATGGCCGACGTCGTGACCAAGAAAATGACGTTCGTTCACAGTGTCGACATTCGTGGCAACACAGACGAATCCTGGACGCGGGGCATGACATATATGGTAAGAAACTATGTGCTTGCGGACCCATTGTGAGCACGCCTGACAGTCCCGCGATTGAGTGGACTTGTGACAAGGGTCGTCAGCCCCGGCCAGATTTTCCAGCGGAGTAACAGGCGGAGACCGGCAAACAGCAGAATGACGGCGAGAATATATCGTATTGCACGATCCGACGGGCGTCGGTGTGCCTCCATGGGCGAGCCCTCATCCTGGGCTTGGCATCCACCTTCATGTTATTTCTCGGTTTCGTGGTCGCGTTCGTAGCCTTGGTCCGCTACTGACATCGATCGACTTAGAATGTACCGAGACCGCCGACACATCTGGCAACGCGGAGGGCGCCGAAGGGTTCGTTCTCCCGCATCCATCGAGCTCACCGACCAACTGGCCCCTAGCGCCCCCGCACAGATATGAATTCGGGATTCAGCGAACTGAAATCGCGCCCCTGACGGACAACCATTCTATGATCGGCGCTCCGCAAATCGAGGTCAATCAGTTCATGGACGTCACCGCCTTGCAAAAGACGGAGAATTTCCGACACGACCAAGCAAGCGGCGACCGAACCGACAAATGGCGCACCGACGGCCTTTCCAGCCAGAAGAGTGACACCACACTGATCAAGTTGGCCGCTTTCGAGGATCGCCTGATAGGCTTCGCGGTGTTCAGTCGTTTCCGCTTCGGGCGTCGATTTCCAAATTTCTGACGCCGCCCGCTTGGCTGGGAGAGTATGAATCCGCATCGTCTGAAAATTCCGGTGATCCCGGCCGAGACCGGCTTCAACCACGAAATCAAATCCCACTTGGTCGAGGGGTTGGCGGCCGACGGCATTGTCCAGTCCGCAAAGAGCGACGGCGGGTTCGCTATCATGCTTGCGAAAGTTCCCATCGAAAAGGCGCTCATGGATCGCCGTCGTAAATCCCCGGCGTTCGGCCCACGCTGCCATCGCGCCTGTTTTCTTGATCCCGATCAGCGACATGTCCGAAAGAATAGATGTGCTTTCGCTGGACACGGTGATCGCATCTACGTCCTGCAAAACCAGATCAAGTCCCGCGGACGGCGGATAGGGCAGCAGGCCGAGCGCCCACAAATAGGCCTGGCAGAGGTGACCAAGCCCGATCAGCCACAGCCGCGCGGGAAGATATGCGAGGACCGGTTCGTCCTTGTCATCGTCGCGCCAATCGACCGAGGCATGCGGGCGCCAAAGCTAGAGCCCCTGCTGCCGCAGACCGGCGTCGCCGCGTTCTCCGCGGACGTACAGATAAGCCTCGTTCACCGCCAGCGCCGCCGCCAACATCGGCGACAAGTTCATGGTGTTCCGGCTCTTTGGCAACACGTCGGCGTGGGCCGGTACGATACCGCCACGCCATCCCGAAAAGGCCGTGCGGACGTGAAAGCCTTTTGTCCGAGGCTGCGGAGCCGTCGAGATCGAGATGAGCGGGATATCCGCCGGCAGAACCTCGGGTGAAAGGCCAAGGGCCTGCACAGCGTCGCGCAGTGTGCCGCCAAGCGGCAATGGCGCCGCCAACGGAACATCCAGCTCGCCAGTGACATAGACCCCGCCGAGAAAAACCCGGCGACCCACCGCAACGCCTGTCAGAAGCGCCGCCTGATGGTCGGCGTCGCGAGAGTCGTCAATCCTAAACCCAAGGCGGTAACCCCGGAACTTGGCCTCTACCTCCTCCACCGTTGCGCACTCGCCGCTGTCCATGGCCTGTTTGACCAAACGGTTTAGGGTATCGGCACTCGTCAATGCGTTCATCACGAACCTCCTCAGAATCCCACAAAAAGAAATGCCGAACGATCCTTGCGCGGCATGTCGTGCCACTGCTTGCCGTCGAGATAGCGGTAAATACCGACCGCCTCGATGCCGACCGGCGGCGCCGCGAAGTTGGGAAGGATCAGGGCCAAATGACCCGCCCTCGAAATCATCGGATGATGGCGATCCGAGTCGCTCTGAGCGGCGCCGCCGGGATGAACATGAACATCGGCGACGACATTCAGGCCGCGCTTACGGCAGTATTCCCACAATGCCCCGAAATGCCGCCCATCGAACCGGACGATGCCGGTCCCGAGACAATGCGGGTCCAGATCGTCTTAGAGAATGAAGTCCACGATATGTGCGCGGCCATTGCTGCAATGCCCCAGAAGAAAGGCGCCACTCATCCGCGGACCGCTTCGGGTAATTCAGTGCGCGAAGCATCTTGTGCGAGAGCATGGAACTCCGGAATACGCCAAACTCGGCGAGTTGCCCCCGCAATGAATTGAACAGCGACGCTGCCGCACCAGCAGTCACGGGTTCGGTGCACCATCAGAATCGATCGCTGTTCGGCACTCTTGACCGGAACAAACCGCGCTGTCGACCGGGTGACCGCTTCGGAGATGGCCTCGGCATCAACAGCGTCGTTCTTGCCCCGTTTGACGATGACGACGCACTTTGGCACGTCGGTGCCGGGAGCGGACGTCATCCACACCATCACTGTGGATGACGCCCACATGGCAAAGACTTTTTCGAGGTTAAAGGAGGAGTTGGTCGATGCGGTCATCTGTCTGGCCGTTGATTTGCGGTGTGGAAAACCGCATGGCCTTAATGGCTGTCCGCTGATCTGGTCCAAATCGTCGTTGACGGATTCGGATTCCGTGCACAGGTTTGGGTCGTCCTGATCCTCGGTGTTTCGACCGGGTGCCATTACGTCGTCGTCGCTCCTACCAATTCGATTGCCTCACTCCCGGTAAGCTGTGTCCGCGCGATCAGGCGATGCCTGACGATACGTAGCGGAGTGTATCGCCGCATCTCATCACCGCCCAGGCGACACGCGCGAGCTTGTTTGCGACCGCAACGGTCGCCACCCGCGCCGGTAGCCGCGCCAGAAGCGAATTGATGCACGCCGGCAACTCAGGCTTGTTGCAGGCATAACAGACCACAGCGGTGGCACCGAGAACAAGCGGCCGCCCGAGCAATCTTTCATGAGCTTCATTCCTCCTCGGTTTCGTTGGACAATATCCTTTCCAAAGAAGCCGGGGCCGTCTCTGTCACATGCCTGACACCCTCTCCCGCTACACGTCTAGACAAGTTGAAGTGACCGTCGGGAGTCGGGAAACGTAATGGACCGTAAAGGAATGAAACGCACGTTCGAGATGTGCATGGCTGCGCGGCCGTCTGCGCTCACAGCCATTCTAGCCGAAGAACGCGTCGGGGCTGATCGCATCGTCCACATTAAGCCAGCGCGCCGCGTGCGCCTGATGCAGGCGCTGCGCGAAGGGGTAATGGGATCCACATTCTACCTCGGCGAGGTCGCAGCTGTTGAGGCTGTTGTCGAGGTCGAAGGGATCCGCGGCTATGCCTTGCGGGTCGGGGAGGATCCGCAGGATGCCGTTGCCGCCGCAGCTGTGCTGGCGCTGTGTGGGGCTGACGGCAACAGATCCCAGCGGATAGGGCATCGCCTAGTGGGCGAAATGAAGGTGGTTTCCGAGCTGAGAGAACAGCAGGGGGCGGCCGTCGCTCGCACCCGGGTGCGCTTTGAGGGTGGCATCGTCGAGGCCTACTCGGCATCCGACTACACGCGTGACCGATAAGATGATGATTAGCGAGGTGACGAGCCGCGATCCGATGGCTGTTCAGGCCGCCTTCCGTTGCATACTCGATGCGTTTGCTTTTCCTGGGCAGCTAAGACGCTTGGCGCATCCAGCCCCGCTCAATGTGCTGTGGGCGTGCTCAAGTGCGGCAGATGCTGTTCATGTTACGGAGGCGGCGCTCGCGCATTCCACAGTGCTGCAAGCCGTGGACCGGAGCAGCGGCCCGCTCCAAGAGAGTGCACTCGTCATAGCTACGGCTCTGGAGCTTTGCGACTTGATACCTAACGTCAATCGAGGAACACTGATGTTCCCAGACGAGGGCGCTACGCTGATCGTGCTTGTTGCCAAACTGAGCGAGCACAAGGCCGGCAGGCCGGCTGAGCCGGAGGCAATGCCCACCATTATGGTCACGACGGGCGGGCTCGCGAAGGCTTCGACCTTCGGCTGCTCCGGTCTCACTCCCCGTGCGGTGACGGCGCGCGCCGAGGCGTGCGCCGAGTTTCCCTTGGGTTTTGATATCGTGCTCTTGGCCGAGGATGGCACAATCGTCGGCCTTCCACGCGGTGCGATAGTCTCAATTGTGGAGCAGTAATGTGGGTTATTCAGTTGTCAGAGGTGGTGAAAGCGCAATGCGCGAAGCTGAGCGCCTGATCGAGGCGTTCCGGCAGGGGCTTGTTCATCCCGAGCGCGACGATCTTTCCGCCCCAACGCCTGAGGCGATCGAAGGTGGGCTTCGCTTCGCCATCTACAAGGTCATGTCCGAGGCGGGAATTTACGCGCCGCGGCTTGCCGCAGTGGCGGTCCAGCAGGCCGAAGGCGATCTGATGGAGGCTGCTTTCCTGCTGCGCGCTTTCCGCGCCAGCCTGCCGCGCTGGGGGGCTACACTGCCGGCCGATACTACCGAGATGCGGCCAATCCGGCGGATCTCGGCGGCGTTCAAGGAGGTACCGGGCGGCCAGTTTCTCGGCCCCACCCGCGACTACACCGTGCGGCTCCTGAAGGAAACGCTGCAATCGGCATCCGGTCAGCACGCAGGCGGTGCGGATCCGGCAGTCGATTCTGATTTGCAAGTGCCGCCTGGGGCGATGCCAAAAGTCGCCGATGTCCTTCGGCGTTGCGGCCTCGTCGCGCCGCTGCCTGAATCGAGCGAAAACGCGGCAGTCCACGACATCACCATGCGACCGATGCGTTTTCCGCGTCCGGCGCGCAGTGCTCGGTTGCAGGCGCTGGCGCGCGGGGAGACGGGCGCGCTGACAGCGCTCGCCTACAGCTCTCTCAGAGGCTACGGGCACGTTCACCCAACCATCGCCGAGCTGCGGGTCGGCTTCGTGCCCGTTCGCGTGATCCATCCTGAATTCGGCGAGGAGGTCTCGATCGGCGAGATATTGCTCACCGAATGCGAGTCGATCGCCACCGGCATTGGCATGATCACCTCCTACAATACCGAGGGCGGCCCGCGGTTCGAGCTCGGCTATGGTGCATCGTTTGGGCAGAACGAGACCAAGGCTATCGCCATGTCGGTGCTCGACGCAAACCTCTCGCAGCCCCAGGCGAAGGGCCCCGCCGACGACCAGGAGTTTGTCCTCTATCACATCGATGGCGTCGAGAGCTCGGGCTTTGTCGATCACCTGAAGTTGCCCCACTACATGTTGTTCACATCCGTACTCGATCGTGTGAATGCCGCGGCCGAGGGGCAGGCCGCAGCAAAATCGGAGAACCGTCCCGCGACTGGGGCCGACATGGTCACCTCAGGCGAGGTGCGTTCGAGGGGCAATGTTGTCTCGGAGGAGGTCGGCTCATGAAGACACCCGCAACCAGTTTGCCCTACGCCTATCTCGACGAGTTCATGAAGGCGTGCGTGCGCAAGGCCGTACTCAAGGCGGTGTGCATTCCGGGCTATCAGGTGCCCTACGTTTCGGAGGAGGTGCCGATTGCGCGGGGTTTCGGCAGCGGCGGCCTGCAGATCACGCTGTCGCTGATCGGTGCCGACGACGTCGTCAAAGTGTTCGATGAAGGCGATGACCAGACAGTCAATGCCGTCAACCTCCGGCGTTTCATTGTTGATGTCACCAGCAACGCAACGACAAATGACCCTGCGGAGGCAACGCTCATCCAGTCGCGCCACCGCATTCCCGAGGAAGGGCTCCGGTCGGGCCAGATCCTCGTTTTGCAATCCGCGTTTCCCGATGCGCTCCGCTTCTTCGAGACCAACGAAGCGGTCGCGCGCCGCATGCACGCCGAGGCTGACTATTCGAAGCTCTGGCTGCGCCTCTACGAGAGCATTGTCGACAATCACGAGATCATGATCGGCGGTCGTTATCCCGTTCTGATCAACGGGCGCTACGTGCTCGATCCGACCCACGTGCCGCGCTGGGATCTGCCGAAGCTCCACGACTGTTCCGGAATCGTGCTTTTTGGAGCCGGCCGCGAAAAGCGTATCTACGCAATTCCACCGCATTCGCGTGTCGAGCCCCTCGGCTTCACCGATCATCCCTTCCGGGTAGAGCGGTTCGAGGGGGCTGCGTGCCATCTCTGTGGCTCCTCGCACAGCTTTCTGACGCAGTTCTGGCGCGACGACGGCAGTCCAGCCTGGGTTTGTTCCGACAGCAATTGGTGTGAAAAGCAGCGGGCAACGCCGGTGCAGGAAGCGAACGCATGAAGCCCCTTCTAAGTATTCGGAAGCTGACCAAACGCTTTGGCCCTGGATGTGGACAGTGCGTTGACGAATCAAGGCGGTGCGGGACCGACACCAACGCCTGTCCAAATTGCGGGACGGTCTGGGCGTTGAGGGGGCTCGATCTCGACCTCTTTCCGGGCGAGATCGTCGGAATCGTCGGCGAAAGCGGCGCCGGCAAGACCACGCTGGTGGACCTCTTAAGCCTCTTGGCAGTGCCCGACGACGGGGCGGTCCATCTGGCAAACTGGCGCGAGGGGGGCCGTTCGATCTACTCGGCATCCGACCAAGAGAAGCGGCATCTCAGCAACGTCCACATTGCTACTGTGTACCAGGATGCCACTCGCGGCCTGCTCATGGGCATATCTTCGGGCGGCAACGTGATCGAGCGGCTGCTGGCGTCGGGCGAGCGTTGCGTTGGCGACATGCGCGCGCGTGCGCAGTATCTGCTCGATTACATGGAGCTACAGAGCCTGATGGACGTCCGGACGGGCAGGCTCAGCGCCGGAATGAAGCAGCGAGTTCAGATTGCTAAGGCCTTGGTACATCGCCCGTCCGTTATTCTGTTCGACGAGCCGACCACTGGGCTTGATGTTTCGGTCCAGGCGCGCACGCTCGACCTCATTCGCAAGGCGCAGCGCGAGCACGGCTTCGCCGCGCTCCTCGTTACGCATGACTGGAACGTCCTGCGGCTGCTTGCGACTCGCGCCCTCGTGCTCAAAGCGGGGCGGGTCATCGAGCGAGGGACTGTGGAGCAGCTCATCGAGGATCCGCAGGCGCCATACAGCCAACTTCTCATCCACTCGTCGACCACGTGAGGCCCCGATGTCCAACTGCATCAAGGTGAGCGGACTTTCTAAGACCTTTACGCTGCATCTGGTCGGTGGCACGCGGCTGAATGCGCTTCATGAGACCTCCTTCGCGCTTGAGCATGGCGCCTCGCTTGTCATCATGGGAAAGACAGGGGCTGGCAAGTCGACGCTACTCAAGTTGCTCGCTGGTGCGTACCGCCCGAGCAGCGGAGCGATTGTGATACAGCCTTCGCCCGAGGGCGCCCGTGTCGACCTTGCAAGTCTCTCGGACGTTGACCTCATCGCGCTGCGTCGTCGCAGCGTCGGCTATCTGCCCCAGCATATCCATGTCGTGCCACGCGTGCCTGCGATCGACGTGGTCACCGCCACCGGGATCGAAGCGGGTTTCGAGGAAGCAGAAGCGCGGGCGCGTGCCGAGGCTCTCCTCGACGAGCTTGAGATCAAGCGAGAGCTGTTCCCGCTCTTTCCCTCTACATTCAGCCCCGGCGAGCGCCAACGTCTTAACCTAGCTTGTGTGCTGGTGAGGGATCCGAGCCTGCTTCTGATGGACGAGCCGGTGAGCGCACTCGACCCGCGCATGATGCAGCAAGTTGTTGGCATGCTTCGGCGGCATCGCTCTCGGCCGGGTGGGGCCACTCTCGTCACGATCCTGCATCAAGTCGCCGCCGCCGAGCAACTCGCGGATCGCGTCATGGTCATCGAGGACGCTCGAATGAAGGCGCTCGGGACGGTTTCAGAGGTGTTGCAAGCTACGTGATTGAATGCATGTTCCGGTAAACTGTGAGACTTTGGTATGGACATTCTTGTCAAGAACGCAATCATCGTGCTGCCTGATCGCGTTATCGAAGGCGACATCAGTGTGGCAGACGGCAAAATCGCCGCAATTGGCGAACGGTTCTCTGGGTCAGCCACCCAGGTGATCGATGCTGGTCGCGGGCATGTGATCCCGGGCATCATTGACCTTCACGGTGATGACATCGAGTTCGAGATCGGCGCGCTCGGTCCGAAGGCCTCGGCGCGTCGGATGCCGGTTGACCTCGGGCTTATTCAATCGGACAAGAATGCTGCAGGCTGGGGCATTACGACCAAGTTCCACGCCATTGCATATTTCGAAGAGGAGAGCAAAGGGCGGTCCAAGCGATTGTCGAGCGAGATCATGGACTCGATAGCTCGGCTAGCCGAGGCCGAGCATCTACTGGTCGATCATTGGGTCGATCTGCGCTACGAGATCACCGGAGATCCGACCTACACCCTTGCCGCGCTCGAACATCCGCGCGTCAAAGCCGTCTCGTTAATGGACCACACGCCGGGTGAAGGGCAGTTTGCGACCTCCGAGTCCTACAAGGCGCTTAACCGCCAGCTCACAGCAGCGGACGAGGAGGAGTTCGACCGAATTCTCGCCGAGAAACGAGCGCGCCAGCACCTTAAGTGGGATCATGTTGCTCGGGTGTGTGAACGGGCCCGGCTGCTTGGGCTGCTTATTGCCTCGCACGACGACCACACCCCGGAGAAGGTCGAGGCCATGGCGGCGCACGGCTGCAGGTTGGCCGAGATGCCAGTTCGACTCGACGCGGCGCAGAAGGCAAAGGCGCTCGGGCTGAAGGTCAGCATGGCAGCGCCGAACATTGTGCGCGGCGGGTCCTCGAGCGGAAACCTCAACGCGGTAAACGCTCTCGAAGCGCAGGCGCTCGATTCCCTTTGCTCCGACTATCACCTCCCTTCTCTTTTGACCGCAGGTGACATTCTGCTGAAGCAAGGGCTTGTGAGCTGGCCGGAACTCGCGGCCTTGCTCGCGGCCAACGCCGCTGACGCCCTCGGGCTCGTCGATCGCGGACGCATCGAACCCAACAAGCGTGCGGACCTTGCCGTCATCAGGACGGAATTGGGCTTTCCGATTATTCAAGCGACAATCGCGAAGGGGCAGATCGCCTACCACGATTTGCGGTTTCAACCCAGTTGACGGCGGTCGGTACCGGTCGTTCAGCTCTCAAAGTAAAGGTGAATCATGCGACGTACCTTTTGGAATTGCGCCCTGGCTGTTCTGGCTGTGGCCTACACGGCCACCCCAGCGCTCGCCCAAAAGTCACTGACCGTCTACGACCTGCCTAGCAAATACATGGATTGGGCAGGTCTGGCCGATGCTTACGATAAGAAGGGCCTCGTCAAGCTCACGCGCGACCTAAAGAACGGCTCGAGCACAGCTCTTGCTGCGATGAAGGCCGAGGCGGGAAACCCGCAGACCAATGGTGCCTACTGGGCTCTCGATATCGCGGTCGAAGCGCAGCGGGCCGGTCTGACCGTTCCCTATAAGCCGAGGGGTTTCGACGCGATTCCGGCGGCGCTTAAGGACCCCGCAGGTTACTGGTGGGCGGTAGGATCGGCTTACATCGTGATGGGCATCAACAAGGATGTCTTGGCCAAGCGCAACCTGAAGGCGCCTACGAGTTGGGCCGACCTTCTGAAGCCGGAGTACAAGGGCCTTGTCTGTTCGATGGACCCGACATGGTCCGGCACGGCTTCGGTCTTCATGTATGGCATCAACTTCATCCTCGGCGGAAGCAAGGATGATTTCACTCCTGGCATGACGTGGCTGCGCGACTACCAGAAGAATGGCCAGCAGTTCCGTACCGAGATCGTGGCGCCGCGGCTCGCGACCGGCGAATGCCCGATCACCATCGACGCTGAAGGCAACATCCTGGTTGACAAGTTGAAGGGTGCACCGGTCGATGTCGTTATTCCTTCGGAGGGTGTAGTGTCTGTGAACGTCGGCATGTCGATGGCGAAGGGCGCGCCGATGCCGGAGGAGACCAAGGCGTTCTTTGATTGGCTACTATCGAGCGAGGCTCAGGAACTCATAGCCCGGGCTTATTTCCGACCCGCCATCGCGGCGGCGGTTCCTCAGGATGTCGCCAACGTCATGCCGAAGGCAGAAAAGGTCGTTGCTCTCGATTTGCAGAACCAGGCAGACGTGGTGACAAAGCTGAAGCGCGCGTTCACCGATATCGTGAGCCGCGGCGGCGACATTTCGAGCACGCTCAAGTCCGCTGAGCTCGCGAAGTAGGTCGAACGAGCTGACTGGAACCAGAAATGGGTGCGATGAGCAGCAGAGCTATCACCAGGCACTTCGCGATAGTGGCGCTTGTGCTCGTCACTATGGCTATGCTCATCGCACCCCTTGGCCAACTCTTTTTAGTGAGCCTCAGGGATGAGAGATCTGCTTGGACACTGGCCAACTACCGGATGGTGTTGACGGGCAGCTATTACGTGAGTTCGCTTGCGGCCACGCTCGGCTTTTGCGCGATAACGTCATTGATCGCTGTGGCGCTCGCGTTGCCGGCGGCATGGCGCATCGGAACGGGCGGCGTGGGCGCGACCGTCTTACGGATCTTCTGCCAGATGAACTATGCATTCGGCAGCATTGTCTATGGCATGCTCATACTCGTCCTCTTCGGCAATGCGGGGCTGATTCCTGTCGCTGAGGGCATCCTATTTTCGACCGAACATTCTCGTGGTTTTGCCTACACGATCAGCGGACTGGCTTTGGGCTATCTCGGATTCCAGATCCCGCGTTCCGCCCTTGTAATCGCGCAAGCGATCGAGAACATGGATCCAAATCTTATTCGCGCGGCCAGGACACTTGGCGCCGATGGGCTCCAGATCGCTGCCATGGTGATCGTCCCAACACTCCGTCCGGCGCTATCGGCGGCCTTCGTACTCACCTTCCTGATGTCAGTCGGTTCATTCGGCATAGCGCTGCTGGTAGCTAAAGACATTGCGATCTATCCTGTCATCATTTTCAAGGAGTTCACTGGGTTTGCCAATTTTGGCATTGCGGCTGCAATGGCGATTACGCTGTGCCTGCTGGTAATCCTTGTCTTGGTGGTGCTGCGCCGAAACTATCCGGATCTCGACCTTTTCTCTTCGCAAGCTAGATAGGAACTCCACCATGCAAGTCGATCTCCTGGATGTTCACAAGAGCTTTGGTGGCACGAAGGTGCTCAAGGGAATTACTGCGAGCTTTCATTCGGGGCGGATCACGGCGCTGGTTGGTCCATCGGGCTCTGGGAAGTCCACGCTCCTCAACATCATCGCAGGCCTTGCGGAGCCGACCTCGGGTAAAGTTCGCTTTTCTGGAATGGACGTCACGAGGGTTCCGACAGAGAAGCGTCAGGTCGGTCTCGTGTTCCAGAACCACGCATTATTTCCGCATCTCAATGTTTCCGGTAACGTCGAGTTCGGGCTTCGCGTGCGCAGTGTCCCACCCAAGGAGCGCCGCGAGCGCGTCATGGGAGCGCTGGAGATGGTCGAGCTTGATCACCTCGCGGATCGCAGCATTTCGACGTTGTCGGGTGGCCAGCGCCAGCGCGTAGCGCTTGCACGCGCGCTCGTGATCGAACCCAACGTGCTGCTACTCGACGAGCCGCTGTCGGCACTCGACGTCGAGCTTCGCCGTCGCATCCGAGAAGAGCTGCGCGCACTCCTGGCGCCTCTAAAGGTCCCGACCGTTCTCGTCACGCACGATCGCGACGATGCCTTCATTCTCGCCGACGAGATTGTGCTCCTCCTCGATGGCAAGATTGCACAGAATGGACCGCCCGAGGATATGTACCATAGGCCGACAAGCGCAATGGTCGCGCGCTTCTTCGGCGAGGCGAACTTCCTTGTGCCAGAGTCTGCCTCAATCGAAGATATGGAACTTTTTCGTCCAGAGGACGTGACGATCGTGTCGAACGCGACGGACGCGGACCTTGTCGTGACGGTGACGAGCGCTCGCTTCCTGGGAAATCGGCGCCGCATCACTGGTCGCGATAGTCGAGGGGCTGAGGTGATGTTCGACGTGGGCAAGACCTACGCCGTGAGTGAGGGGGAGACGGTCCACATCCGCATCAACGGTCTCGTCCAGGGAGCTCGGGGAGCGCTTCGTCATGCCAGCTGACGCTGCTATTACGATTGCCCGGCCTGACGCTGTTACGATTGCCCGGTCGGAACAGGGCGTTGTCGGGCGCCTCCTGCGTGAGGGCGCTGTTGCCGCGTGGCGGGGCGTCGCGCCGATCCTGATCTGGGTGCCGCCGATGCTGTTGATTGCACCGCTGGTGATGCTGGCTGTGGGCTCGTTCACCGAGGTTTGGGACAGCCGTGGTCTCATGGGTGCGTCAACGGAGGCCTACCGGGAGGCTCTGAAGTTCGGCGGGACCGCGATTGCATTCAGCTTGAAACTCGCGACCTTGGTCACGGCGATCGTCACCGTGCTGGCGGTGCCGACAGCATATGCGCTCGCTCGATACTCCGGATCGAGCGTGCTTATGGTGAAGCAGATCTTGATGCTTCCCATCATCCTGCCGCCGATGGCGTTGGCGATCGGTCTTATTGTCCTCTACCCGGCCCTGTCTGGTACCTTCTCGATCTTTGTTCTTGCGCACGTCGTGCTCGCGTTTCCATTTGCCGTCTGGCCGATCGGCGCCGCTCTTACGGCGCTGGATTTTCGAGTGCTGGAGACGGCAGCACGGACGCTCGGTGCATCCCAGTTGCAATCCTTCTTCCTGGTGATCCTGCCGAATATCGCGCGGGCCGCCATCGTTGGAGCTACGACTGTGTTCGTCGTCTCGATCGCGGAGGTCAATGCCGGGCTCTTTCTCTCGTCGGCGGACTACCGGCCCTTGAGCGTCGCGCTGCTCGGAGCCTTCATGGACTTCGACATTCGCGTTGCCGCTGCGTTGACCGTCATTTTCACGGTCGTTGTCGCGCCAGCATTAGTGGTTATGGAGGTTCTCCTGCGAGGGGGACCGCGCACGTAGTTGCAAGCTCCAAGGCGTGGTACATTTGGCTTCACGGGACCGTTCATGAGAATCAGTCGGTCGGTCTTTTGCGCCGGAGATTCACGCAGGTCCGTTAACCATGCCTGCGATCCGGGCATCGAGATAGCACTCCAGCGCTTGGGCTACGGCATTTGCAATCTCAAGCGCGCTCGGAGCGAGATCCGCTGCTGTAGTGGCTTCAGCAATCCTGCTCTCGAGCGCGATCACCCACCGATCATTCAACACCACGATATGATTGATGACATGACAGCGCGTGACAGTATCGGCGAGCGCCGCTGCAAGCGGGCAAGCAGTGCTGGTGGATCGAGACAATTGCGTCGCGTGCCGCTTCGGAAGTTCGCAGCTGAACGCTCCGATCACGCCCTCAACCAGCTCCTGATCCGTTTGATGAGTCGCCCGCAGGCGAGCAAGAGTAGAGTGCAGCCGCATCGTGCGCTTTTGGCTCAGAAACATTTACTTTGCTCCATCAGCCTGAATGCACAAGCGCGGCATGCGCGGCAATCCACCGCCCAGTTGGTATCAGTATCGGAGCTACACGACAGACCTATGTCAGCGCATCGGCCTGCGGCGGCATGAGGAAACGCAATATCGTAAAGGTCAAGCATGGGTGAGAGTGAGGGTTTGGAGGTGCGCGCATGCCCGTTGAACTATCGGCTTCCTGCCGATGCCTTGAACGGTCCCCCTGCGGGACAAACCCACGTTCTCTACGTGGTTGGCGGTCTCTACGGGAATCGATTCGCACTCGATGCGATCGAGATGCTTGCGACTGCCGAGATGGAGTCAGTCGAAATCGTCGTCAATGGGGACGCCCACTGGCTCAACGCGCGGACGGATGATGTCGGGACGCTCGATAGGCGACTCGCGCGCTATCCGGCGATCAAGGGCAATGTCGAGGCAGAGCTGGCGAGAGGAGCAGGCAGCGCCGGGTGCGGATGTTCCTATCCGCCCGATACCGATCCTGAGGTCATCGAACGATCCGATGCGATCATGGCTACGCTGCAAAGTGCTGCTGAGCCGCTGCCATCGGTGAGGGCGCGCTGCGCAGCTTTGCCGCAAACGCTAGTTGTCGCGGTTGGAGTGGCGCGGGTCGGGATCGTACATGGCGACACAACCTCGATCAGCGGCTGGGCCTTCGCTCGAGAAAGCCTCGATGCCCCCGGCCAGAGAGCGTCGCTCAGAGAGATGCTCTCCGTATGCAATGTTGATATCCTTACAAGTACGCACACCGGAAGACCCGCCATGCGGAAGTTGAGGACCGGCTCTCGCGTTCGGTTGCTCGCGAACAACGGCGCCGCGGGCATTGGCCATTTTCCGGGGGAGCCCTGCGGGATCATTACCCGCATCGCGACGTACCCTGCACCCTTTGGCTCTTTATATGGCGCCGTTGTCGACGGTGTGTATGCCGAGGCTGTGGCCGTCCGCTTCGAACGGGAGCGGGTGCTCGCGTGGTTCGACTCTATCTGGCCTAGCGGATCGCCCGCCGCGACCGCCTATCGTCCGAGACTCGTTGGCGAGGCACGCGATGAGATTCTGATGGCAACCCCGAGGACGCTCTTCTGAAGTGCAGGGGCGCGAATGCGTTCCACGGCAGGTCGGAGAACGTAGACTGACATTCGCCAGATGAACTCTAGAGCAGCATGAATGATGGTAGACGGTGGGGTTCCCCGGAAGCCGCAAGCGAGCTGTGCAATGCTTTCGGCGTTTTGGCGCAGGCGTTCGCGGCAAATTCTATGCGGAGGACATGAAGGTGGCCGACAAGAAATTTCGGGATGCGATGCGGCCTCTCGGTGCCTCAAAAATCCGCGTCATGCGCCTCGCGGGCCTCTCGCTGATTCTGCCGAGCTATATCGCCGATACGCTTTGCATCCTCGACCTCTTCGCCACGGTCTGCCTTTTCGACAAGATATCAACCCGAATACCGGCACGGCTCATCGCATGAGGCGCGACTCAATGCTAGAAAAGCCTATCGCTGTCAGCAAGGCGGACGAGTAGCGGAAGCCCGCTCCCGGTCCATATGCGCAAGGTCGGTCGTCTATTAAGGGATCAGTTGCTCAAAATGGTCACACGTACTACCGCCTCCGACACAGGGATCGCCCGCTACCTCCAGATTGCCGACGAGTTCGACCGAGAGATCCGCAGGCGCTACGAAGTGGGACAGCGGCTGCCGGGCGAGCACGAACTGGCCGAGCGATTTGGCGTCAATCGCCACACCTTGCGCCATGCGATCGATACGCTCGAGGAGCGGGGGCTCGTCGTCCGCCGGCACGGAGCTGGCACTTTCGTGGTGGCCAAGCCTGTGAACTATCTGGTCGATGCCGCATCGCGCTTCACCGAGAACCTAGTGAAAGCCGGGCGCAGCACGGAAAGTCAGCTCATTCGGAAGGGGATCGTCGAGGCCCGCGGAGGGGTGGCTAAGCGCCTCAACCTACGCGAGGGGGCGGAGGTTTTCGCGATCGAGACCCTGCGTCTCGTTGACGGCGCGCCGTTCTGCGTCATCTCGCACTTTCTGCCCCGGTCGATCGGCGCTACGGTGTTCGATGCCTACGACGGCGGCTCGCTGCACACACTGATCGCGCGCAAGACGGCCAAGAAGCTGAAGCGTGTGCTGAGCCTAGTCACGACCGTGATGGTCGAGGCGAACGACGCCGCGCTGCTCGCCATTTCCCCTCAGCATTGGGTGCTCAGGGTCAAGAGTGTCAACGTCAATGCTGCCAACGGCAAACCAGTGGAGTACGCCGTGACGCGTTTCCGCGCCGACCGGGTCGAGCTTGCAATCAAGATCCCGTTGGGTTCATGACCCGCAGAAAGTCAATCCGATGAGAGAGTAGCGGCCTTAAATATGTTAACAAATCTGTGGCACTGGCACCAACCTTAGTGAATGACTGCATCGCGGCACCCGACGCCAGAACACGCGGCTGGGGCATTAAGGTTCGACCGGCAGCACCTTCAGCGCCGGGCGATCAAGCTGCTCCAGCAATTGTCGGCGCGTCACCGGCGGATAGGGCGCGCTTCGTTGGGATGCGTCATCAAATCGGGGATCGCCGCGTTGACTTCCACAAGGCTGTAAAGGATTCGATGCCGCAAACGCCCCAATATCCATCGCTCGACGATGGGCACGGCAAATACGGAACACCGCCGATCTCCTCCAGGGAGCGGACATGGGCGTCGATCGGCACCTTCATGCATTCGGCGTTGTCTTCCATCCGGGCCCGCAGGTAGACGCCGTCCGCCCCAAAATGTACGCGTATCATCGCGCCGACAGGTGGTGCTTCTGCCAGCGGTCGTACTCGTCCTTCCACCCCCGTCCGCCTGGAATTACCCCGGCCATGGACCGGTGCGCGCACCCCCGGCGACATGTTCGGAGCCTTCGTGCCCAGGAGCGCCGCCAGGCCCTCCTGGAAATCGTCGGTCGGAGATGCCGCGCAGGCAAAGGACCGGCAACAGCGCATCCATGCTCATCGCGGGCCCCTGAACGCAGAATGTCCGTCAACGGATCGTCGATTGCGTCGTCGGGCCGCGAAGACTGAAAACGTGCTATTCCTATTTATAGCGTATCGCTCTCCTTGAGAGGCTCTGGCAGGCAGGCTCGACACCCGCCTCGATACGCCGCGTATCTCACTCCGTCGTCACCCAAATTCGCCCATAGCCTTCGTCCTGACCGTGTCGAACTCTGTCTCGAAATTGGGTGATGGCCCTCGCTCCGCTTTGCGCCTGAATGCGGGTGTCCAGCGTCACCTCTTCGTCATGCGGTCACGATAGCGTCGCAGGCGCGCTTGGGTATTTGTTAGCACGGCGCCGCGGAACGTCTGATCTTTAGAGGAGAACCCATACAATGGCGCTGATCACAACTTATAAGGAATTCTGGCCATACTATTTGTCGCAGCATAGCCAGCCCAGTACGCGATACTGGCATTACCTCGGTACGTCGATGTTCTTCGCCTGCCTTATTGCAGCAGCTTATACCGGTATCGCGTGGTTCGTGTTGCTGGCATTTCTCTTCTTCTATGGTCCAGCTTGGGTCGCGCACTTCGTGATCGAGCACAATCGTCCGGCCACCTGGAAATACCCGATCTGGTCGTTCATTAGCGATATAAGAATGTGTTTGTGCTGGTTCACCGGGAATTTGCATCGCGAGTTCAGGCGGACTAGCGTCAATATCGATATTGCAACCGGCGCCGTGAATGCAAATCCTGCAGCCAAGCGATAGCTCGGAATTGTTTTCGATGCCGACTAGCTAGTCGCCCGATTGATTCAGTTTGAGGGGGTAAAGGTGCCTGAGTTTGATACGTGCATTGGGGGGGTGTGAACTGCCAATTTGCCCTGGTGTTATTGGCATTTCGATCATGCTCCCATGCTGCGATTTCCTCGACGAGGATCTGTTTGTTGGGAATCCGGCGGTCGAGGCACTGGGACGAAAGCACCCCGAGTTCGGACTCCGCCATATCCAGCCAACTGCCGTGCTTTGGAGTGTAGTGCCATTCGAAGCGCTCGACCAGCCGCCTGGCTTCGGCGGCTGGAAAGGCGTCGTAGAGTGATGCCTTGCTGTGGATGTTGAGATAGTCCTGGACCAGAACGATGGTCTTGGCGTTGGCGAAGTAGCGGTCGGCCAATTCTTTCAAGACGTGAGCGTAGTCCACGGCAGTATGGCGATCGGTGACTTTGGCATCCGCTTTAAGGGCACCGGGTGGGGCGGCTTTGCGCAAGCGGTACGCGATCCAGTCGCAGGCGATCCCCTGGTGACGGAGCTGATCGAGGCCATGCTCAATGCCCGCGCGGCGCTCTGGAAGGAGTATTTGAAGCTGCACGAAATGGTGGTCAAATTTGTTGCCGGCCACGAACTGTGCCGTTGCTTGATGCAGATCCCGGGTGTCGGGCCGGTTGCGGCGCTGAGCTTTGTGACCGCGATCGACGATCCCTCGCGGTTCAAGAGGTCACGCGATGTGGCGGCCTATTTTGGGCTGACGTCGCGGCGCTGGCAGTCTGGCAAGTCGATTGACGTGCAGGGGCGGATCAGCAAGGCGGGCGACCCGGACGTGCGGCGCGCGCTGTGTGAGGCGGCATCCGCGCTGCTGACGCGGTTCAAGCACAAGGACAAGATCAAGACCTGGGGGCTCGCGGTTGCCAAGCGGACGAGCCACCGCAAGGCGACCGTGGCGGTGGCGCGCAAGCTTGCCGTGGTCATGCATGCGATCTATGGACCGGCCGCGCGTTGCAAGGGAATTCGAACGGAATGGTCATTTCGGTCCGCGCTAATCTATCCGACCTCACGTGGGAGCCCGTGCTCCGGGCCATCATGGTTATCCGCACACACCCGATCTTTCTATGTGGCAGACCTCTGCGGGCCATGCGTGCATCCAGGCATTAGGTGCGCCGGGGAGACCGTTGTTCCATCCGTTTCAAATCACCTCGCAGACCTCGGTAGGAAGCCTTTCGATATCCTTGGGAACTTGTGACGCGTTACACGACCGGCTGTGGTAAAGCACACTCCACGCGATACGCGCGAGCTTGTTGGCAAGCGCCGCAGCCAAGACGTTGTGATGGAGGCGTTTGGCTGCAGCCGTCAGCCACCCCTCAAGGCCGAACTTCGCCCAGCTGGCAGGCTTTGCCAGCACGGCGCGAGCCCCAATGATGAGGAGCGTACGCACGTCCTTATTGCCGCGTTTGCTGAGCCCGCCGAGGACCGTTCGGTCGCCTGTCGAGATCTGTTTGGGCACCAAGCCGAGCCAAGCTCCGAAGTCACGTCCCTTGACAAACGCCGCACCAGTCCCGATTGCGGCCACCACCACGGCACTGGCTGTCATGGCGCCAATTCCAGGCACACCCATCAGCCGTCGGCAGCTTTCGTCTTCGCGCGCCAAGGTTTGGACTTCTGTCGTCACCGCATCGATACGATCATCGAGCCGGCGCCAGTCGTCGGTCAATTCTTCGATTACACGAACCATACGCGGAGAGAGCACGTCAGTACGTTGCGCCAACACCGACGGAAGACCCTGGCGCAGCTTTGCAGGCCCTTGCGGCACGATCACACCGCACTCGAGAAGGAAGCCTCGAAGCTGGTTGATAACCGCGGTCCGTTGGCCAACCAGCCGACTCCGAACCCGATGCAAGGCTTGAAGATCAAGCTGCTCGCTGCTCTTCAGCGGCACGAACCGCATGGTCGGTCGCTTCACGGCTTCCGCAATGGCTTCAGCATCGCGGTAGTCGTTCTTCTGCCCCTTACGGAAGGGCTTCACGTACTGGCCTGGGATCAATCGAATGTCATGGCCGAGGGCCAAAAGTCGACGACCGATGTGGTGTGCGCCGGCACAGGCCTCGACACCGACGAGACAAGCTTGGAGATTCGCCATGTGCCGTTCCAAGCCGGCCCGCGACAATTTCTGGCGCAGAACGACCTTCCCACGTGCATCCATCCCGATGAGATGAAAGCTCCGCTTGCCGAGATCCATTCCGATCGTGGCGATGCGCTGATCATGCGAGGCGATGTGAGTCATTGCGTCCTCCCTTTGCGAATCAGCTGCTCTTGCAGCGTTGCCATTCAGGCCGCCGGAGCGCGGCCGGTCCATACCATTATGTGGGTCGACGGCACGTTTTACTGCGGTGATCCGGCGACGCGCGCCGCTGATGTGAGCGCGCGCGCCGCCGCCAAGGACAAGAAGCTGCTCGGGGCTTACGCATGACCACGACAGCTCGGAAGCCAGCCAACGATAGATTGACACCAACACGTTGAACCACGGAGCTCCGCGACAGCGGAAGAGGACTGGTGCAGAACAAGGACGACGGAACGCACGCTATCTTGCCTGTGGCCACGCGCTCAAAGGGCGCGATGGACCACGCCGGAATGCCTGTGATGCTGCTCCGTCATTCCCATGGAAAGATGCGCCGCGACGGATTCCGCGCTGCCTGGATGCAGCCCGACTTCGCCGTCGATGAGCGCGGAAGACTGCACAGCGCGCCAGGACTCGTTCATGTCGCCGTGTCTCGTGGTCAAGCGTGCATCAGAGGGCCTTGTCGTAACAGAGGAGATCGTCGACAATGGGTAAGAAATTGCAAAATACCCGACCGATTAAGACTGGCGGCGTAATCGGGCGAGTGCGCGATGAGGCAGTTTCGGCAGCAAAGGCGCAGCATAGCGGGGAATCAAAAATGATTCGCCGAAGAGGACGTCCGCCGATGAAACTCTCAGCAGCACTCGACACATCCAGCACCAAGACCGCAATCTGCGTCGTGAACAGTCGTGACGGCGCCGTCGTGTTCGAAGCCAGCGTTGCGACGGATCCTGCGATCATCTTCGAAGCGTTGGCACCGTTCCTGCCACGGCTCGACAAGGTCGGCCATGAAGCGGGAAGTGTAGCGCCGTGGCTGCACCGTGAGCTCGTGTCTCTTGGCCTGCCCATGGTCCTGTTGGAAACGCGGCAGGCAGCGGCTGCGCTTGAGGCTCAGCGCAACAAGACCGACAAAAATGACGCGCGAGGATTGGCGCACCTGGTGCGTGCGGGCTGGTATCGACCTGTTCATGTCAAGAGTCAGGAAAGCCACAAAATACGGCTTCTGCTGGGACACCGGCGAACGCTGAAGCGCAAATTGCTCGACATAGAGAACGAGATCAGACAGTCCCTGAAGGTCTTCGGATTGATGGTCGGACCGCGGGTCCAGCGCGCGACATTTGTAGCGCGAGTGCACGAGTTGGTGGCTTGCGACCAGCTTATCGCCGGCGTGACAGACTGCATGTTGAGAGCGTGGAAAGCACTGTGGGCCGAGTACAAAAAGCTGCATGATCTGCTGGTACAGATGGTTGGCCGGGACGAGCTCTGCCGACGCTTTTGCGCCATTCCCGGCGTCGGTCCGGTGACGGCACTGACCTTCAAGGCGGCCATCGATGACCCGCACAGGTTTAGCAAGTCGAAGACCGTCGGCGCGCATTTCGGACTGACGTCCCGGCGCATCCAGACGGGCACATCTATCGACATCGAAGGGCACATTTCGAAGTGCGGCGACGGGGAGGTGCGTACCGTGCTCTACGAGGCGGCTAGCGCGATGCTGGTGCGTTCCAAGCAATGGTGCGGCATCAAGGCTTGGGGTGTCCGGATCGCAGCGAAGCGAGGCCACAAACGCGCGGTGGTGGCCGTTGCACGCAAGCTGGCAGTGGTCATGCATCGCATGTGGATCGACGGATCCGTGTTCCGGTTCGCAACCGAAGATGAAAGTGCCGCTGAACCGACTTTTAACAACCCGACGGCGCTCGCCGCCGCAATGTGAGAGCTCTGGCGAGCGCCGTCTGGCAGACAGCTCGACGACAGAAGATTGGCTGAGTTTCCGCTGATCGGCGGAAAGGCATTTGGTGGATCGAAGCGGATGTGGAGAGCACGCTATCTTGCCGGCGACGACAGTCCGATCGAGGCTGCGAGCGCGCGTGAGTGCCTGTGTTGCCCCGCGATCCTGACGACGACATGTGCGCCCGCATGGCGAGCGGGGCTGAGCACGGACTCCTGCATGGACCACCAGATGTCATCACCGCAAGATCACGACGAAAGCCGGACCATTGTCGTGTTGTCGACCGCTCGGGCGCAGCCGTATAGTATCAAGCAGAGGAGACGATCATGTCGAAGAAGAAGGCGGAGAGACGCCCGATTACTCCGGCAAGATAAAGCGAACTTCCGTTCGCGGCTCCCTCCGGTCGCAAGAGGTTGTCTGCACATTGTTTTTTGCAACGTGTAGCGGCACTCTGCAACGTGAAGGGGTGCCGCTCCTTTCACTTTCTCCTTTATTTTCAGCGCCAAAATGGGTGCCGCTCGCAATGTGAGGTCCCGGCGACTCCGCCGTTTTCTCGCCAGAGCACGCAATTTTGCGCCACGCTACGATCGCCGCACGAAGGGTCTTGCAGCGGGATTTTTGTCCGTCGATTTCTAGCGGATGGCAACCGACGACTCCGATTTCCGCATTCGTCCAGGACGGTCGCGCAGCCGCGGCACGCGCGTCAATCCACGCACGCAATCGTTCCTGACCCAGGTCAAGGTCGCGGTCCGCAAAGCCGGCGGCAACCCCAACCGGATCAGCGGATCGGTGGGGGCGAGGGAGGGGAAGAGCAGCGGTCGGTTCAACGCAAGGGGCCGGGGCGCCAAGGTCATGGCCTCGTTCGGCAGTGGCGGCGGTGGTTGGAGCCGGGACGGGAGTGGCGTGCGCTTCCGGTCGCGGCGTGTCGTCGTCAAGGCGCGGGTGGTCAAGCTCAACCCGCAGCGGGGCTCACGCGGGCCAAAGATGCGCGGGACCGCGGCCAAGGCGGTCGATGCGCATCTGCGCTACCTCGAACGCGATGGCGTCACCATCGACGGCGAGAAGGGCCGCGCCTATTCGGCGGATGAGAACGAAGCGGACGGCCGCGCCTTCGTCGCGCGCGGCCGGGAGGACCGGCACCAGTTCCGCCTGATCGTCGCGCCGGAGGATTCCGTCGAGATGGGCGACCTGCGCGGCTTCACCCGCGACCTCATGCGGCAGATGGAACGTGACCTCGGTACCCAGCTCGACTGGATCGCCGTCGATCATTACAACACCGGCCATCCGCATACCCACGTTATCGTCCGGGGTCTTACCGATGACGGCAAGATCCTCAACATCGCTGGCGACTACATCGCCCATGGCATTCGCCACCGGGCCAGCGAGCTGGTGACGCTGGAACTTGGACCGCAGACCGAACTGGAGGTAGCCCGCAAGCTGGCGAGCGAGGTGGACGCCGAGCGCCTGACCCGGCTCGACAGGATGCTGATTGCGGAGCAGCAAGAACGAGGCATCGTGGACCTTCGCACAAATGCTAGCGACAGCTACACCCTCCGCGCCAACCGCCATCTCCTGATCGACCGGGCGAAACGGCTCGAGCGCTACGGCCTCGCCTCCGAGATCGAGCCCGGGCGATGGGCGCTGGCCGACAAAGCCGAGGGCACGCTGAGGGAACTTGGCGAGCGCAACGATATCATCACGACCATGCACCGGGCGCTTGAAGATCACGGCATCGCCGGCGAGCGCGGTCCCGGCCAGTATGCCCTGCACGGCGGGACGATCACGGAACCGATCATTGGCCGGGTTATCGGCAAGGGTCTTGCGGGCGACGAGATGGGTGACCGGCTGCATCTCGTCATCGACGGCGTGGACGGTCGCACCCATTACGTCGAAACACCAGATCATTCCAGGCTCGACGAGATCGGGCGCGGGCACATCGTCGCGGTCGAGCCGATCCAGCCCACCGGAAAACCGCGTGCGGCGGACCTCAACATCCGCGATATGACGGATGAGACCGGCATCTACCGCCCAGGCGCGCATCTGGAGGCCGCCCGTGCCAAAATCGAGCGGATCGGCGGCGACCCCGACGCCTTCGTACGTTCGCATGTCCGACGTTTGGAAGCGCTGCGTCGCGCGGGTATCGTGGAGCGGATCGACGCCGAGCGCTGGAAAATTCCGGCCGATCTCGCCGAGCGTGGCATGGCCCACGACGCTCGCGGCCGAGGCAAGGACTTCGCCGTCCGCACGCTGTCCACCCTCGACCTTGAACGGCAGATCGGCGGCGACGGCGCAACCTGGCTCGACCGTGAGCTTGTCTCGTCCAGTCGCACGGCGCTGGCCGGCACTGGCTTTGGTCGGGAGGTGAGCGTGGCGATGGACCGGCGCCGGCAAAGTCTCGTGAACATGGGCCATGCCGTCCAGCTTGAGGATGGTCGTATCCGCGTGCCGAAGGACTTCATCGCCAATCTGGAGAGGGCCGAGATTGCCCGCGTCGGACGTGCGATGGCTGGAGAGCGCGGTCTGACTTTCCAGCAGGCCAAGGCAGGCGAGTATGTCGCTGGCAAGCTGGTCGGCTCGGCTCAGCTTGCCAGCGGGCGTTTCGCCATGATCGAGAGCCTCACGGGCGATGGCGGTTTGGGATTCAGCCTCGTGCCGTGGCAGCCAGTCCTCGAAAAGCGCATCGGCCAGCATATCAGCGGCATCATGCGCGATGGCGGCGGTATCGAATGGGGGTTCGGCAGGAAGCTCGGGCTGGGGTTGTGAGCGGCGCTGAAACGCTGGCTGCTTGCCACGATTGGGCCGGACCGGCGCCATCCCGTCAAGGCTGGCGCGTTCCGCGCCCCCGCTTCGCGGCTTGCGGCCTTGACCGGCTGTCGTCGGCCCGGCAGGGGCTTGCCGTGCGAGCAAGGCGCATTGGGAAGCGGTGCGCTTCCCTTCCGGAAGAGAGTTCGTTGCTCCTCCCGGGGCTATTCTCGTATCGGTAAACCGCCGGCTGCAACCATTTCTACGCCACCATACGACGAATCGATTTTCCTGCTTCCGCCCTGAGATTCCTTGTTGTTCTGATCCGATGGATCCCGACGAGGGAATATTGGAATGGCGGTCGAAGAGGAACGGAAGGTCGTTCATCCGGCCAATGACAACGGCTCGCGCACAGGCGAACCGCTCGACCCGCGCATTCTGCGGATAGCCGAAGCTATCGGCCGACAGCTTGCCCGCGAGCAGGCCAAGCCTCCGGCCGCCGCCAATGACAACGACCCGCGGCAACGATAGCATCGTCAGAAACGGCTTCCCCAACACTGGGCCTGGCCGTTCTGAAGGAGCGACATTTTCATCCTGTATCGCTCAATTTCACCAGTGACGGCGAAATTCCCGGAATAGCGTCGACAGGGGCGGAGTGCGTCGGGGCCCCCGATGAACCGACGCGCCTTGATATCGGCATAAATTGTTGAATCGATGTGGCTCCGATCTGGAGACAACGCCATGCCCAAGGTTGCACTTTACGCCCGCTACTCGACCGACAATCAGAGCGTGGTGTCAATCGAGGACCAATTCCGCATCTGCCGTGAGCATGCGGGCAGGGAGCGGTGGCAAGTTATCGATACCTATCATGACGCCGCTATCTCCGGCGCCAGTGTCATTCTCCGGCCGGGGGTCCAATCGCTGTTGCAGGATGCCCAGCGTGGCAAGTTCGACATTGTGCTGGCCGAAGCATTGGACCGCGTCTCGCGCGATCAGGCCGATGTGGCGACGCTGTTCAAGCATCTCCGTTTCGCCGGCGTGCAGATCGTCACCCTGGCCGAAGGCGAAATCTCCGAGCTGCACGTCGGCCTCAAAGGCACGATGAACGCCCTGTTCCTGAAAGACCTCGCCGCCAAGACCCACCGAGGTTTGCGCGGACGGGTGGAGAAGGGCAAGGCCGGCGGCGGGCTCTGCTACGGCTACGACGTAGTAAAGCGCACCGACAGCGAGGGCGAGCCGGTTCGGGGCGAACGCACAATCAATGAAGCCGAGGCCGCGATTGTCTGCCGTATCTTCCGGGAATTCGCGGTCGGTAAATCGCCACGTGCCATCGCGACCGATCTCAACCGGGATGGCATTCCCGGCCCGTTCGGCCATACCTGGGGCGACACGACGATCCGCGGCCACGCCTGCCGGGGCAATGGCATCGTCAACAACGAGCTTTATGCCGGGGTGCTGGTCTGGAACCGGCAGCGCTTCATCAAGGACCCGAACACGGGCAAGCGCGTGTCGCGTCCGAACCCCGAGGCCAAGTGGATCAGGACCGAGGTGCGGGAGCTGCGTATCGTCGATGACGAGTTGTGGCGGCGGGTGAAGCTGCGCCAGGCCGAGCTTGCGAAGCAGTTCGAAGCGACAACCAAGGGCGTCCGAGCGGCGCGCGCGGAACGGCTGAACCGCTTGCGCCGGCCTGCCTTCCTTCTATCGGGCTTGCTCACCTGCGGATGTTGCGGCACCAGATACGGCATCGTCGTCAACGATCGCTACGGGTGTCTCGGTCACTTCCGCAAGGGGACCTGCGACAATGGCCGGACGATTCGCCGCGACGACATCGAGCGGCGCGTGCTGGCGGGCCTCACTGACAAGCTGGTGTCTCCCGAAGCTGTAGCGGTCGCGGTGCGTGCCTATGCGGAGGAGACCAATCGCCAGAACCATGAGCGGCGCGCACAAGTAGAAACGAGCCGCCGCGCCCTTGAGAAGATCGAGAGGGGCATCAAAGGGATTATGGACGCCATCGAGGATGGTATGTACCAACCGGCCATGAAGGCGAGGATGGGGGAGTTGGCTCAGCAGAAAGCGGAGATCGAGGCACGACTCGCCCAGGCTCCGCCTGATCTGCCGGACGTACATCCGAATATCGCTGAACACTACCGCGCCAAGGTGATCCGCCTCGCGGAAACCCTGGCTGAGCCGGAGTCCAGTGGGGAAGCTCGCGAGGACATCCGCTCGCTGGTTGGCGAGGTAGTGATTACCCCCGGCGATAAGCGAGGCGAGAACCACGCCATCCTACGCGGCGAGTTTATGGCCATTCTCGACCTTGCCGCCGGCCGTCGGAGGTCTCCTCGGCCTGAAGTTATAACAAACGCGCTTGCATGTCCCCGCAACCATCTCAACTTGCGATTGGCCCGCCCCTCCGGCGGGCCTTTTGCTTTTGAGCGAAATCGCAAGGATTCCAGCCAGATCGCCGCGCACGTCGATCTTCAGCTCGTCGTCCTCCGGCGTCAGGATGATGTCCCGCACGAGTGAGCGGATCAGGTCGGCCGCAGTCATCCGCTTCGCCTCCGAATCCTCCTGAAGCGCCGCGTACAGCTCGTCGACCTGGACGTGGTAGTGATGAGCCATGTTCGGATGAAGGAGGGGGGGCGGCTCTTCCGCCTCTCGCAGGAACGCCTTCAGCTCTTTCTGACGACGCTCCAGGACGACCATCTTCTCATTGAGACGATCGGCAGCGCCGCCCTTCAGGATGAGGTTCAGGAGCGTATCGAGTTCCCGGTCTATCCGTTTGACCTCGGCTTCGGCCGCATCGATCGAGGCTCGGCCCTCCATGCGGAGCCGGTTCATCTCGCGGGTGAACTCGTCGCAGAACTCCTTGAACAGCTCGGGGTCCATCAGGTGATGGCGCAGCGCGTTGAGGACGCGCGCCTCAAGCTGATCGCGCCGGATGTTTTTGCGATTGTCGCAGGTGCCCTTGTTGCGGGCCGTCGAGCAGCCGACCAGATCAGCCGAGATCATCGAGTAACCGCCGCCGCAACAGCTGCACTTAGTCAGGCCCGAGAAGAGGTATTTGGGGCGCCGGCGTTCCCGGAAGTGGTTCTCGGTCTCGCCGTCGTCGCTACGGTTCTGTTTGACGGCCTGTTGCCGCTTCTTCACGGCCTGCCAGAGATCGTCGTCGAGGATGCGTAACTCCGGCACGTCTTGAATGATCCAGTCCGCCTCCGGGTTCATCCGCGCCTGGCGCTTGCCCGTGTCCGGGTCTTTAATGAATCGCTGCCGGTTCCAGACCAGCTTGCCGACATACATCTCGTTGTTGAGGATGCCGTTGCCGCGCTTCGGGTTGCCGTTGATGGTGCTGAAGCCCCAATCGCCGCCGCCCGGTGCGGAGATGCTATCCTTGTTCAGCTCGAAGGCGATCCGCTTGGCCGATTTGCCCGCGGCATAGTCGCGGAAGATACGGCTGACGACATCAGCCTGAACCTCATTGATGGTCCGGTCGCCACGCACCGGCTCGCCGCTGGCGTCGAACTTCTTGACCACATCATAGCCATAGGAATTGCCGCCACCGGACTTGCCCAGCTCGACGCGGCCACGCTGACCGCGCCGCGTCTTGTCGGCGAGATCCTTCAGGAACAGGGCGTTCATCGTGCCCTTGAGCCCGACATGGAGATGCGTGACCTCGCCCTCGGATAGAGTGACGATCTTCACGTCCGAATAGGCCATCCTCTTATAGAAGCCGGCGATGTCTTCCTGATCGCGCGACAGGCGATCCATCGCCTCCGCCAGCACATAGCGGAACCGGCCGCGCGTGGCGTCCGAGATCAGGGCCTGGATACCGGGGCGCAGGAGCGAGGCGCCGGAGATCGCGTGATCGGTATATTCCTCAACCACCTGCCAGCCTTGCTTCTCGGCGTGGAGACGGCAGATGCGGAGCTGGTCGGCGATCGAGGCGTCGCGTTGATTGTCGGATGAATAGCGTGCGTAGATCGCAACCTTCACGATGCATTCTCCTGGGATGTCAGGAGCGCGGCGTGCGGCGCCCTTTCATCTGTTCCTCGTAAATCTCCCGTGCAGCTCGCCGGGCGAGCAACCGTACCAGCTCTATCAAGCGTGGGTCGGAGCCTTCGCCACGCCGCGCGAGCGTCAGCTCCGGCTCTATGAGCCGAAGCGCGCTCGTCTGCTTTGGGCGGTTTTTGTGATCCATCGTCGCRCCGTTTGATGTCGGTTGCAAGTTGATGGGTTTCACGATCCTTGTGAATCCAAGTATAGGCAACGGAAATCAAAGGCGAATACTCGGCGGAGAAAGGAGCGGATGCGCGCGGCATAGCGTGCTCCAGCGACGAACAGAATACGCTGGCGTCGTGAAATGACCTGCTAAAATGCCGCGAAACCTGCTCCATGTGACCTCCTCGACCGCCATCCCTTTGAACGTCTTTCATCAAGACAGTCGGGCTGCGAACAGAGCCGATAATAGCGTATTGCGTTTGGCGCTACAAGCGGCTATATTTCAGTCAAGGAGAATGGTCATGGCTGCCACCGTTGAACGCAAGGAATACCCGATCTCGATGCGCCTGCCGGAAGCGGACGTCGCGATGATCGATCGCGCAGCCACCTTGCGTGGCCGTTCTCGGACGGATTTCGTGCGTGATGCCGCCGTGCGCGCTGCCGAGGAAGTCGTCATGGAGCAGGGGCTGATCCGCATGAGCCCGGAGGGCTTCGCCGACTTCATGGAAATCCTGTCCCGTCCGCCCACCATCGTTCCTGAGATGATGGAAGTGCTCCAGCGGCCTGCGCCGTGGGAACCCGGCTACGTCACGAAGCGGTAAGCCGTGGCTTTATCAGCTCCTGAACCGCTTACTGCCGAGCATGACGTTTCCGAGTTCTCCTGTGGCAAACCGACACTCGATCATTGGCTGAAAACGCGCGCCCTTGCCAATCAGGAAAAGGGCTTCACCGCGGTCGTGGCCGTCCATGATGCCGGGCGCGTCGTCGGATATTATGGTCTTGCACCGACGGGGGCTGTCCCTTCGATCCTGCCTCGCGCAATTCGCACTGGACAACCACCCAATCCCGTTCCCTGCCTGCTGCTCGGGCAACTCGCGACGGATACGGCCTGGGCCGGACAGGGCATCGGCACCGGCTTGATGAAGCATGCCCTTGAGCGTTGCGTTCAGGCTGCGCGTCTGGTCGGCGGGCGCGCGCTGATGGTCAACGCCGTCGATGAAGAGGCTGCCCGGTTCTGGCAGCGACGCGGCTTTCTTCGCTCGAAGGACGACCCGTTGGTCCTGCTCCGGTCGATCGCCGATATCGCCGCGATGCTGGCGGCAGGTGGAATCGGCCGCGAGGGATGAGCCTGGTCCGGCTCAATATGGTGAAGGGGGAAGTCTTCCCCTGCGGCCGAGCCTGTAGTCTCGGCCGACCCCTTCGAGCGGGGAGACCCCGCAACGCCCCTGAAGAGTGAGAGTGGGGATCGGAGATCCAGTAGAGTGTCCGCCGTCAGCGCCCTTGAGACAGATTCGGGATTTTCGGGAAGGGAGGATTTCTGGATCATCGCAGCCATTCAGGAGCGCAGATGAGACAGAAATCGGTGCCGGAGAAAGCTCCGGCAGAGCAGGTGGTGAAGGACATCCGGCGCGCGACGCGCCGGCAGTTTTCCGCCGAAGAGAAGATCCGCATCGTGCTGGAAGGCGTGCGCGGCGAGGAGAGCATCGCCGAGTTGTGCCGGCGCGAGGGGATCGCCGCGTCGATGTATTACGGCTGGTCGAAGGAGTTCCTCGACGCCGGCAAGCGCCGGCTGGCCGGTGACACGGCACGGGCAGCGACATCCGACGAGGTCAAGGAACTGCGCCGTGAGGCGAAGGCCCTGAAGGAGGCCGTGGCCGATCTGACCCTGGAAAACCGCCTGCTCAAAAAAAGCATGCTGGCGGATGGGGAGGACGACACATGAGATATCCCGCGTCCGAGAAGGCCGAGATCATCCGCCTGGTCGAGGCCTCGCACCTGCCGGCGCGGCGCACACTGGACAAGCTCGGCATCCCGCGCGCCACGTTTTATCGTTGGTATGATCGCTATCGCACCGGCGGGATCGAGGCGCTCGCCGATCACCGCTCGCGGCCCGATCGCGTCTGGAACCGGATCCCCGAGACGATCCGGGCCGAGATCATCGAACTGGCGCTGCGCGAAACCGAACTCAGTCCGCGCGAGCTGGCGGTGCGCTTCACCGACCAGAAGAGCTACTTCGTCTCGGAAGCTTCGGTGTATCGGCTGCTGAAGGCGCATGACCTGATCACCAGCCCAGCCCACATCGTCATCAAGGCGGCGTCCGAGTTCAAGGACAAGACCACGGCGCCGAACCAGCTCTGGCAGACCGACTTCACCTACCTGAAGATCACCGGCTGGGGTTGGTATTATCTCTCAACCGTCCTCGACGACTTCTCGCGCTATATCGTCGCCTGGAAGCTCTGCGCCACGATGCGCGCCGACGACGTCACCGCCACGCTTGATCTGGCGCTGGCGGCGGCTGGGCTCGACCGGATCACTGTCGCGCACCGGCCGAGGCTGTTGAGCGACAACGGTTCGTCCTACATCTCGGCCGACCTTGCCGCCTGGCTCGATGGCAAGGGCATGCAGCATGTTCGTGGCGCGCCTTACCATCCCCAGACGCAGGGCAAGATCGAGCGCTGGCACCAGACCCTGAAGAACCGCATCCTGCTCGAGAATTACTACCTGCCGGAGGATCTCGAACGGCAGGTCGCAGCCTTCGTCGAGCATTACAACCAGGCCCGCTATCATGAGAGCCTCGGCAACCTGACGCCCGCCGACGTCTACTGTGGCCGCGGGCAAGCCATCCTCACCGAACGCGAAAGGATTAAGCGCCAGACCATCCAGACAAGACGCTTGCAGCACCACCTGCAAGCCGCATAGCCTTAAACCCAGATGAGCCAGAGCCTCCGTTCCTGAGGCCCGAAATCAGTCTCAAATCATCTGACGACGGACACGTTTTTCAGGCGAACGCTGATCGCTTTTATCAGCGCGTGATCCTGGCAGCGCTCGATCAGCTCCCAATGCGCGGCACGCTCATCGTGGCTGAGGCGAAAACCATCGATCAGTTCCTGGATCGCTGCGCTGCTCAGGTCGATAACCACACCGCCAACGAAGCCGCAAAGGCATTCGCCCTTACATTCGACGGTATGTTTGAGCGCCAACTTAACCGTTGGGCGAGTGGGCATGGTGTGAAGGCAAAAGGCTGGGAGGAGCTACTCAAGGGCTGTGCGGGGATCGCCTCTCTCGATCTTGTGGCGACCGGAATGGCCGATGACCTCAATGAACTACATCTGGTGGCGAATGTGGTCCGTCACGGAGATGGCCGGTCATGTGACGAGTTGAAAGCTCGCGCACCAAGGCTTTGGGACAACCCGTCTCTCGACTATTATGATCTGGCGCCCGGCCCAGTGCCGGTGAGCGATGAACTTCGGATTCGGCTGGACGATTTGCGGCGTTACGCGCGTGCGGTCACTCGATTTTGGGGTCATGTGGACCCGCTTCCGGGCGCTGTGCTCGATCCGCCATACTGACATCGGCTTGCGTCGATTGCATGCTCACGTCTTCCGAGATCTCCTGCCGGAGCTTCGGCCCTTTGGCGAGCCGCCGGCCGAGCGCGGTGACAAATTGTTCATAGCGTTCGCCGGCCTTGGCACGGGCCGCCCGCGCGGCCGGTTCCGGCAAGGCTGGCGTGGTCGCGACCCAGAATTTGATAAACACCGCAAGACTTTCAACCGCGATGCCGACATCGCGTTCCAGCCGCGTCATGCGGCGATCCAACTGGTCGAGCCGTTTGGTGATGACTGCCTCCTGACGCTCGGCCGCATCCGGCGAGAGGAAGGATTCGATCGCCGCTTCCGCGATCAAGGAACGGGAATGATCGCGCCGGGCGGCGTGCTCCGCCAGGCGGTTCATGACAGCGGGATCGAGATAGACGGAAAGGCGCTGTTTGCGAGGTGGTTTCGTCATTGGCGCCTCACRGGTCCATGCCGTCGCCGGGGTCGAGCGATACCTGCCGCGCCACGCCCTGCATGAGCTGGTTGATCCGGCTGTTGCGCACGACATCGTCCTCGGCGTCGTCGCGGTCAGCATCGATCTCAAATGGATTGTCGATCGGCACCTTATTCTCGACCGGCTTCACTCGGTTGAGTTCGGGCTGCTGGCGGCGTTCGGATTCGGTCGGATCGTCATCGCCGGTTTGTGCGGTCTGGCTGACGACTGCGATCTGCGGACGCGGCGGCAATGGCAGCGTGGTCCAGTCATCGGGCCGCGTCTGCTTCGGCGCTGCGAGCGCGGGCGGTGGCAGGATGCGCTCCTTGAACCGCGCATCCTCGTAATAGCGCGCTTTCTTCGCCCGGATCGGGGGCGTGCCCGCGACCATGACGATCTCGTCGGTGGAGGCAAGCTGCATGACCTCGCCGCTGTCTCTTATACACATCTAGATGTGTATAAGAGAAGAGGGCGGTGGCAGGATGCGCTCCTTGAACCGCGCATCCTCGTAATAGCGCGCTTTCTTCGCCCGGATCGGGGGCGTGCCCGCGACCATGACGATCTCGTCGGTGGAGGCAAGCTGCATGACCTCGCCGGGCGTCAGCAGCGGCCGGGCTGTTTCCGAACGCGACACCATCAGATGGCCGAGCCAGGGCGACAGGCGGTGACCGGCATAGTTCTTCATGGCCTTCATCTCGGTCGCGGTGCCGAGTGCGTCCGAGACCCGCTTTGCGGTGCGCTCGTCGTTCGTGGCGAAGCTGACACGTACATGGCAGTTGTCGAGGATCGAATTGTTGGCGCCGTAAGCCTTTTCGATCTGGTTCAGCGATTGCGCGATCAGGAAGCTCTTGAGGCCATAGCCCGCCATGAAGGCCAGCGCGCTCTCGAAGAAATCCAACCGCCCCAGCGCCGGAAACTCGTCGAGCATGAGCAGGAGACGGTGGCGCCCCGCCTTCGCCTGCAGATCCTCGGTCAGGCGGCGGCCGACCTGATTGAGGATCAGACGGATCAGTGGCTTGGTGCGATTGATGTCGGAGGGCGGCACGACCAGGTAGAGCGTCGTCGGCCGTTTGTCGCCCACGATGTCCGTGATCCGCCAATCGCAGCGCCGCGTTACCTCCGCCACCACCGGGTCACGATAAAGACCAAGGAACGACATGGCGGTCGAGAGGACGCCCGAGCGTTCATTGTCGGACTTGTTCAGCAGCTCGCGCGCTGCGCTGGCGATGACCGGGTGCGGCCCGGCCTCGCCGAGATGGGCGGTCTTCATCATCGCGGCGAGCGTGGATTCGATCGGCCGCTTCGGATCTGAGAGGAAGGCGGCAACGCCGGCCAGCGTCTTGTCTTTCTCGGCGTAGAGGACATGGAGGATCGCGCCGACCAACAGGGCGTGGCTGGTCTTTTCCCAGTGGTTCCGCTTTTCGAGGCTCCCTTCGGGATCGACCAGGATGTCGGCGATGTTCTGGACGTCACGGACTTCCCATTCACCGCGGCGCACCTCGAGCAGAGGATTGTAGGCCGACGATTTCGCATTGGTCGGGTCGAACAGCAGCACGCGGCCATGTTTCGCGCGGAAGCCGGCGGTGAGCTGCCAGTTCTCGCCCTTGATGTCGTGGACGATTGAACTGCCCGGCCAGGTCAACAGCGAGGGCACGACAAGGCCGACGCCCTTGCCGGATCGTGTCGGCGCGAAGCACAGCACATGCTCCGGCCCGTCATGGCGCAGATAGCCGCGATCGTAGCGCCCGAGCACGACGCCATCGGGACCGAGAAGACCCGCGCCTTTCACTTCCTCCGTCTCGGCCCAGCGCGCCGAACCATAGGTTTCGACCTTCTTGGCTTCCCGCGCCCGCCAGACCGACATGCCGATGGCGACGGCAATCGAGAGGAAGCCGCCGGACGCGGCGATGAAGGCGCCCTCGATGAAGATCGACGGCGCATAGGCGTCAAAGCCATACCACCACCAGAAGAAGGCGGGTGGCAGGTAGAAGGAAAAGCCGAGCAGTGTGAACCACGGCGCCCCCAGCTCGGGCTGGAAGGCGAGCCGCCAGGCTACCCATTCCGTCGCGGCCCAGGTCGTGACGAGGACGATGGCGAAGACGGTGAGGATCTGGCCCCAGAGGATTTTCGTAGCCGACATTACGGCGGTCCTTTTCGAGAGAGGTTAGAGGCCGAGCCCCCGCTTGCGGCCGAAGCTCCAGTCGATGCCGCCGTCGTCGCGGGCGACGCCGGAGACATGCTTGCCGAGCTGCTTTTCGAGGGAGGGCGACCAGGGCACGAGCTGGAAGCCGAGGCCGTCGTCCAGCATGGCAAAGCGGCCGGAGGCGAGTGCCAAACGCTGGCGGTAGGTGCCGGCAACATACTCGCCGCTTCCCGCGCGATTGAACGGCTGGCCTGTTTCGGCGGAGAGTTTTTCGCCGGCCGCTTCCAGCTCGCGACGGCGCAGCGTGTCGATCAGCCCGCGATTGAAGGTGACACGCTGGCCGTGTCGCTCGCCGAAGCCCTGTCCGACCAGATGATCCGCGCGTCGATCCAGCGCCTGCCGTACCTCGGCGCCGAAGCCGGCCTCGGACAGGGCGGCAGGTTCGCGCGCGATGTTCTGCCGATCGAGCCAGGTCGCGCCTGTCGCCGTGATCTGCCGGTCGATGTCGAGGTCGGAGCGGACGGCGATCACGACGCGGCGCTGTCCTTGCGCGTCGTCGAACTTGCGCAGTTCGACGATCGAGCCCGGCGCGCTGTCGCCGGCGGCATCGAGGTCCGACAGCTTGATGTGATGGGTGCGGCCATCAACGCCATCGACCACGGCGTAGGCGGAGCCCTTCAGCTCGTCATCAAGACCGCGATCGACCAATCGGCCGATCACGGGCGCATCGAGGCTTTCGGCCGCGAGCACATAGCCCGCCGAGCCGCGTTCGATGCCGCGATCCGTCAAAGCCCGGTGCATGCGTTTGATGATGTCGCCGCGCTCGCCGAGTTCACGCAGAGTCGCCTCGGCCTTTGCGTCGATCATCCACTGGCCAGGGCCGACCTGATCGGCAAGGCCAAGCGTTTCCAGTTTGCGAAGACGCCCGACCTTCAAGGCGTGATATTCGTCGGGCTGGGCGTTCGGATCGATCGCCATGTCGATGGCGCCGGTCTGGCGGCCGTCGCGGACAAGCTGGCGGTCGAGCTGTGTCCATCGTTCTGCCTCGACCTGACGTTCCAGGTTGCGGCGGATGTCGAGATCGGTGCGCAGACCAAGCTCCTGGGTGACGAGATCGGCCGCGCGGGCACGCATCCCTTCCTTGATGTAGTCGCGCGAGATGACGAGATCCTGGCCGTCTTCCGCGCGGCCACGCACGATGATGTGGACGTGCGGATTGTCGGTGTTCCAGTGATCGACACCGGCCCAATCGAGCTTGGTGCAGAGATCCCTTTCCATCTGCCCCATCAGATCGCGGGTGAAGGATTTGAGGTCCGCCATATCGACGGCGTCCTCGGGCGAGACGATGAAGCGGAAATGATGCCGGTCGTCCTGGCACCGCTCGGCGAAGGCCCGGCCATCCACCTCATCGGTCTCCGGCCCGAACAAACGCGCCTTCTCCCSATCACGGGTCACGCCCTCGCGACGTAGATAGTTGAGGTGGGCGGCGAGCGGCGCGGCGCGAGCGGTGTGGCGAACCACCCGCGTCTTGATGACGACGATGCGCGAGCGTCCCGTCAGCAGGCGGTTGGCGCGCACGCTCGCCGTGCGCCCGCGCCCAAATGTCGAGCGGTTGCCGGGGCTGATCTTCCCGGCCCGAGAGACGCGGGCGCCGGCCTTCTGCGCCGCCGCGAGGGCCTGTGCGATGAAGGGACGCGCCGCCTGCGCGCGCGTCGAGCGGATGCGGCCTGGCCGGATGCGGAATTCGCTGTCGCCAGTCATGGCCGATGCTCCGCACATCGCGTCAAGCAGCGGAATCTCAAGAGAAATCGGCGTTGCCGCGAGGTGCGCGGAATTCCCGCGCCTCGCGAAATCGCCTCATAACCTATTGAAACAACACGACCGACCGACGCCGCACCTCGCGGCTTTTTATCTCGCCATCGTACGGTTGTGGTGCCTGACTCTACCCCCTGCGCACGCCATGACACGCTGGAGCCTGCTATCGTGCGATTGGGAACCCGGCCGCTCATGGCGCAGTCTTTCCGCCGGAGCGCGGGACGAACAGCCCGTCCGACTGCGGCTCGATGGCGGAAACATCGCGCACGGATGATGTCGGCGTTGCGGCATCGAAAGCGCGCGCGGTCGGCACGGGATCGGCGGCCGGTGCGCGCTCGGGCTGCGCAATGAACAGCGGCGCGCGTGTCCAGGCGAGCGGATCGATCGCCGCGACCACGATCGGGCCGGCTGCGTCGCTGCCGTCCACCGACGGCGCGACCATGGCGACATAGGTGCGCGTTTCCGCCGGCAATGCGCGGCCCTTCAGCGAGTCCTCATAGCGGCCGGGACCGGCATTGTAGGCCGCGATCCAGCCGGGCGATCCGTAGCGGTCAAACAGTTCGCGGATGTAGCCCGCGCCAGCGATGATGTTGTCGTGCGGATCATAGGGATCGGCGCCGAGTCGGTGACGCAGGCGCAAACCCGCCCATGTCGCCGGCATGATCTGCATCAGGCCCATGGCGCCCTTCGGCGAAATGGCACGCGGATCGCCGGCGCTTTCGGCACGCATCACGGCCCTGATCCATGCGATCGGAACGCCGAAGCGCCGCGATGCCTCGGCGATGTAATCGGCATGGGGATCGCGCGGGGACGGACGGGCGATCGGCACACCCTGCGCCATCGTGACCGCCGGCATCACGTTTGCGAGGGTAAGGCCGGAAAGGAGAAGGAGAGCGATGCGCCGGGCAGCGCAGCGCAGCCCGGACGCAGTCGAACGGCTCGTCGGCTGACGAGAGCCAAGCATCGCTCAATCCTTCTCGGCACGATCGCGCGGACGCGACCAGTGCAACGACCAGGCCTTGCCGGCATCGTCGTCACGGAACAGGTTGGCGCGGACCGGGTGCAGGAATGCCGGATCGTCGATCAGCAGCGCGATGTATTCGCCGGCCTTCTCGCCGGTGCGTTTCCAGGCCGCGCCGATCTCCGGGCCTGTTTCGTTGTTCATACCGTCGAAGAGGTGAACGCGATAATCCGGTGCGTTCTCGGCGTCGGACGGTTCCGCCAGGACGATGATGATGTCCTGATCCAGCAAGAGCGTCGCGAGGTGTCCGATGAAGCCGGTCTCGTCGCGCGTGAATTCACCAATCTGGGGCATGACAGTTTCCTTGGCGGTGAGGTTGAAAAAGCCATCGGCGAGCACCGCTCCCGCCGATGGGGGAGCGGTCAGCGCGTAGCGGCGCGCCAGACGTAGCGACCGTCACCGGTCTCATCGGTGTAGAGCGGCGTCGCCTTGCCGATGATCGTGCGCGCGGGGATCGGACCGAAGTAGCGACCGTCCAGGCTATCGAACACGTCCGGGTTCATGAGAAAGATGTTGCCGTCCGTGATGCGGCGGCAGCCTTGCCAGACGGGTAGTTTGCGGCCGCGCCGATCGCGATCGAGCGCATCGCCGAGCGGCATGGCATCGACGGTCACGGCGTTGCCCATGCGGCAGACCTGTTGACCGGGAAGCCCCATGACGCGCTTCATCAGCGGCACACCACGGCCGATGTAGCCCCGCTCGACCATCCAGTCGGCGAGCGGCTTGTCCGGCATCACGCCGACAAGATCGCCGACAGCCAGATCACGTGGAGGATCGAGGTCATAGAGGCCAATCGGCACGCTGGCCGATGCGTTCCAGACGAGGCGGAGCGGCGTCGGTATGAACGCGGCGATGGCGACGCCCATCACGGAGAAGTACGTCACCATGACATAGCCGAAGCGGGTCATCGCTCGCACTCCAGCCGCTTCAGCCATGCCTGATGACGCTCGATCGTGTAGGCGCGCGGCTCGTGGCCGGCGCTCATCCGGTTGTGGACGTGCCGCCAGTGATCGGGCGAGACCGTTTCAGGATCGACGCCGAGACGCTCGATGGCGTCGATCGCCTGCAGCACCTGCTCGACTTTGGGCCAGCCTTCGACTTTCAGCAGGATGTCGCCGCCGGGTCGCACAAAGGGCAGCGTCTGATAGCTTTCGTCGGGCGACACGGCGCGCACGATGTCGATGCGCGAGATAATCGTGCCGAAGTCGTTCGAGGCCCAGCGGACGAAGGCGAAGACCGCGCCGGGGCGGAAGGACAGGACGCGCCGCCGGCGATCGAGGATCCGTTCGTGCGTGTGCGTCCCGAAGCGAATCCAGTTCTCGATTTTCTTCTCGACCCAGGTCAGCTCGACATGGGTGAGAGCGTCGTGCGGGAGCACGGCCGGCGATGAGCCGCCGCGCATGTGGAAGGCCGCTATGCCGATCATGGTGTGTCTCCTGATGTTGAGGGAAATTCGCGCGCGAGCAGCTCGCGCAGCATGTCGGCGACGGTGACGCCGCGCTGGAATGCGATGATCTTGATGCGTCCACGCAGCTCCGGCGTGATGTCGATCGTCAGGCGGGCGGTGAAGCCCGACGCATCGGCGATCCGCGCCGACTCGGTTTCGGACGCCTTGATCCAGGCATCCGGACTGGTCGGACGCGATGCGAAACCGCGCCGTTCGGATCGCTCGCTCATGGCGCGATCCTTTCGATCTCGGTGATGAGTGCTGTGATCTCGCGCGCGGCGGGACCGTCATCGTCGATCTCGAAAGCGAGGCGGCCCGATTGCGCGGCGTCGGCATAGATGACGCGCTGGCCGATGGTGTTGCGCAGCACCGGCGGATCGTGATCGGCGAGCGTCTCGGCGGTCTCGCGTGCGATGACGGTGCGTGCGCCGCAGCGATTGAGGACGAAACGGGCGCGCAGCTCCGGCCGGTAGATGCGCGCCTCCGACAGGAGCGTCAGCATCTCGGCGGAGGCCCAGCCGTCGAGCGGCGACGGCTGCACCGGGATCAAGACGAGGTCGGCGGCGAGCAGAGCCGAGCGCATCAGACCGGCGACACGCGGTGGCCCGTCGATCACGACATGATCGACATCACGCGCCAGTTCCGGCGCCTCGCGGTGGAGCGTATCGCGGGCCAGGCCGACGACGCCGAACAGGCGTGGATGGCCTCCACGGCTGCGTTGCTGCGACCAGTCGAGCGCCGAGCCCTGTGGATCCGCGTCGATCAGCGTGACCCGCTTTCCCTTCCCGGCCCATTCGCCGGCGAGATGCAGCGCCAGCGTCGTCTTGCCGACACCGCCCTTCTGGTTGAGGAAGGCCACGATCATCGGCGGCCTCCCGAACGAGGACCGAAGGGAAGCTGCGGAAGGCCGGTGGTCTGGGCTCCCGCTGCGCCGGTGCTGGTGAAAGCGGGGCTGCTTGTGCGCCGTTTTCCGGTGGCGCTGAGCGCGTTTGCCGCCTGCCGAACGAGGTTTTCCACCTCGCGCGCGCGCTCTTCAAAGTTAGATTCTCTGTTAGATTCTAAGTTAGGGGCGCGATTTTCTGTTCTGCTGTCGTGGGTTAGACCCTGTTTCGGTTCCCGTTGGCACGAGGGGGCGGTTCCTGATGGCACGCGCTTTCGGGTTCCCGATGGCACGAAGCCTTTCACAGCTTTTCCACAGGGCGGAGTGCGCTCGAATGCGAGCAAGGTTCTGCCGCCGGCCTCGATCTCCAGAAACAACGTGTAGCCCGGAAGCGGCTGGCGACGGATGATGTCGCGTAGCTCGAACGCGAAGCGTTTGAACGGCGACAGGGCGCCGGATTTCTGGTGAAGGTGGCGGAAATCGAACCGCCAGCCATTGCGCTGGCGCCCGCCGTGCTTGCGCACCAGGCGATAGAGCCAGCGATCAAGGCCGCCGGTGAGATCGAAGTAGGCGCGGTCGATCGTCAGCACGAGCGCGTCGTCGAGAACGGCCTGATAGAACCAGTCAGGCACGATCATCTCGATCCCGTCCGGCTTGCCGCTCCGGTCGGTGCGCTCCTTCCACTCGTTGATCCACGAGAAGCGATGACGCCGGCCCTCGGCGGATTGGCGGATCGAGGTGCAGACCGTCGTGGATTGCAGGCGGTCGAGCGCGGCTTTCAGGCGCTGATAGTCGCGCAAGGATGTGCCGCGGCCGATGAACTTCAGGATTTCATAGGGCGTGGCGACCATCAGACGCGATGTGCGCAAACCTGCATCACGCGCCTCGACGATCTGGCTCGCCGCCCAGATCAGGATGTCGGCGTCCCAAATGGTCGCCATGCCGTGATCGGGCACGGCCTCGACGCGGATCGACACATTGCCGGCGGCGAAGTCGATCGGCGCGACGCGGTGCGATTTGGAGAGGGAGAAAAACGGATA